>FWPU01001568.1_pt1 | contig 67921 bp, 71 predicted proteins | sample 2228361 | NCBI WGS metagenome assembly FWPU01 (sample SAMEA103939777, study PRJEB20133) | metagenome
CTTAACCTTGTACTGGTGTCCGCCAGTCTCTATTATTGCGTACATATGTGAACCTCCTCACAAGGAATTGACTATATATTTTAAAGATATTGACACAATAAAATCAATATGTTAATTTCAGTGGAAGTGTCTATCGAAAAATTCTATAGAGATTTTGACTTTGCAAATAGGATGTGCTCTGATCCTGTCGCTTTTCCTCATAGATACAAGGAGAAAGAAGATATTGAGGTTTCAGGTCTTATATCTGCTCTTTTTGCCTATGGAAGGGTGGAGTTATTCATGTCTGTTATCGAAAGGATTCTGAGTGTAATGGGAATGCATCCATATGAATTTGTTGTAAACATTAAAGACAGTGACCTCCGTTATTTTAATGATATATATTACAGATTTCAGAAGCCAGATGATATAAAGGATCTAATCAGGAAACTTAATGGATTATTGAGGGAATATGGTTCCCTTGAAGAGATATTTTTAAATTTTTATAAGCCAGAAGATAGAAATATAAAGAATGGTATAGAGGGATTTTCTGGATTGATGCTTGATGGAGAAGATAGGATCTCAAGGGGTTATCTTCAATTATTTCCTCTTCCATCATCAGGGAGTGCCTGTAAAAGATTGAATCTTTTTCTTAGGTGGATGGTAAGGGATAAGGATGTTGATTTTGGCATGTGGAAGAGAATACCTAAAAATAAACTCGTGATACCCCTCGATACACATATAGCAAAGATCTCCATTAAACTGGGTCTCACATCGAGAAAGACTCCTGACTGGAAGATGGCTGAAGAGATTACAGAGTCATTGAAACTTTATGATGCGGATGATCCCCTTAAGTTTGATTTTGTTTTATGTCATATGGGGATGATAGGTAAGATTTGAGAGTTTTAATTTTTGGTGGTAAAATGTAATTAGGACAGTAATATGAGAACCCTCCTGCAGATTGCCCTTGATTTTACATCAATAGAAAGGGCTATAGAGATAGCCATTAAAGTTGGAAGGCATGTCGATATTATTGAGGCAGGTACACCACTTATAAAATCAGAGGGTATAAGGGTCATAAAAATCTTAAGAGCACTTTTTCCTGATAAAAAGGTATTTGCTGATCTGAAGATAATGGATGCAGGAACATTGGAATCCAGTATTGCCTTTGATGCAGGTGCTGATATTATAAGCGTCTGTGGCAGGGCCTCTTATGAGACAGTCGAGGAGACTATAAGGATTGCAAGGGATAGAAATAAAGAGGTTATGGTTGACCTTATAGGAGCAAGGGATATCCTTTCTGAAGCGAGAGGACTCGTTCCCCTTGCACCTGATTATTTCTGTATACATACAGGATTGGATGAACAGATGAAAGGTAAGAGTATTATGGAAGGGCTTAGAATCTTTACAGATAACTTAAATCTTCCCTTTGCAGTGGCAGGAGGTATAAAGCCACGAGATTTACCATCAATACTCTCTTTCAAACCATCCATAGTGATAGTCGGCGGGTATATCACAAAGGCAGAAGATCCATTGAGTGCTCTCTATGAGATCAGAGAAAGGATGAATCCATCATGAAGGATTATTATTCATTCATACTGTCAAAGATAAAGGATATTACTACAAAGATTTCAAATGATGAGTTCGATAATTTTATCAACTTTATTATCAGGGCACCACGGATTTATATGATAGGAGCTGGCCGTTCAGGTCTTGTCGCAAGGGCATTTGGGATGAGGCTTGTCCATCTGAAAAAGAAGGTATTCATAGTTGGTGAGACAATAACACCCGCCATGAGAAAGGGTGATGCATTGATTGGTGTTTCTGGTTCTGGTAGAACCACATGGGTTGTTGAGACAGCAAAGACTGCTCGTTTCCTTGGTGGAAAGGTTGCAGGTATTACATGGGATAAGGATTCAGAACTTGCAAGGATATCGGATATTGTAGTCCAGATACCTTCGGAGGCGATACCAAGGGAAGAGAAGGGATATACCGCAAGGGAGTTGATGGGATTGTTGTTTCCTCCTCTTGGTTCACTGTTTGAAATATCGACATTGATATTCTTCGAGGCATGTGTCCTTGAGTTGATGACAAGACTTGGTATTCAGGAAGACGAGATGAGGAGGATACATGCCAATCTTCAGTGATTTACTGGCGGGGTGGACGGGGCTCGAACCCGCGACCTCCGGCGTGACAGGCCGGCGTTCTAACCAGCTGAACTACCACCCCTCTGACTACAGGGATAAGTTATCAGTAAATAGTATTTAATATAACAGAAAGTGACTTAAAAACTGATCACCAAACACTCTTCACTTTATCCAGTGGTAGGCGGAACAGGGATCGAACCTGTGACCTCAGCCTTGTAAGGGCTGCGCTCTCCCAACTGAGCTATCCGCCCTGAAACATAATTATTTTAACAAGATAAATAAGAGGTTTGTCAATTCATTGATCTCTTCAATTCTTCGTGCACTATCCTGCCATCCTGTATATTTATTGCGGTTGTGATGGATGGATCTATTTCTATCGCCTCTTTTATGCCCTTTGCTATAAGTTTCAGATATGGAAGTGTTGCATTGGTAAGGGCAATGGTTGATGTCCGTGGATAGGCACCTGGCATATTCGCAACTGCATAATGGATTATGCCATCTACTTCATATACAGGGTCATCATGTGTTGTTGGTTTTGAGGTCTCTGAGCATCCTCCCTGATCGATTGCTACATCCACTATTATAGAGCCTTTTTTCATTATCTTGAGCATATCTCTCTTAATTATTACAGGCGTCCTTCCACCAGGAACCAGCACTGCTCCTATCACTATATCTGAATCCTTTATCTCTTCTATTAATGACTTTTCAGTAAGGACGATTGTCTTTATACTTCCATGGAATATTTCGTCTATTCTTTTCAGTCTATCGATTCCCCTGTTGATAACGACTGTATCCATACCCATGCCATAAGCTATCCTTGCGGAGTTAAATCCTACTACCCCTGCACCTATTATGAGAGCCTTTGCAGGTCTTACGCCACTCACACCAGTTGAGAGTATTCCTGAGGAATTGAATCTCTTCTGGAGATAGAAGGATGCCACAATTGGTGCTATTCTACCTGCTATTTCACTCATTGGCGCAAGAAGTGGAAGTCCTCCATCCTTTGTCAAGGTCTCATAGGCAAGGGCTGTAATGTGTCTTTCAATGAGAAAATCAGTGAGTCTTCTATTTGGTGCAAGATGCAAGTATGTAAACAATATCTGCCCTTCTCTGAATAGATGGAATTCTTCGGGCAGAGGTTCCTTGACCTTTACTATAAGTTCAGCCATCCTAAAAAGGGTGTCCTTGTCAGTGACCTCACATCCTGCCTTAATGTATTCATCATCACTGAACCCGCTGCCATTTCCTGCTCCTTTTTCCACGATTACTTTATTGCCGTCCCTTGTGAGTTCTCCTGCACCAGATGGGGTTATCGCAACCCTGAATTCAGACCTCTTTATCTCTTTTGGAACTCCAATTATCATAGAATAAAATATATCATATAATACCTGATTTTTGGTAATATGAAAGTATGAAGACTCTGTTCATCTTGTTATTTATGCTCTGCTTTTCTATCGATTCATCAGTGGCAGATGTTTTTATATCGAAAAGGGTAGTTTATCAAGGAGATGTATTTACTATTGTCGTCAAGGGTAGTGTTGAATCTATTGATGGATTATTTAGTGGTAAGAGGTTAAATTTTTATCCTTCGAAGGATTCATATAAGGCTATAGCAGGTGTGGATTTATTGAAGGAGGAAGGTATTTATCCCCTTGAGATAAATATAAATGGAAAAAGGGAGTTGTTCCATATAAGGGTAAAGAGAAAGGATTATGGACTCCAGAGATTGAGATTGCCTGAGAATATGGTGAATCTCTCACCTGAGGATGAGATGCGTGCCCTTAATGAGAAGAAGATGCTCGATGAGATATGGTTGAAGGAGAGCGAAAGGCTCTGGAGAGACGGATTTGTTATGCCCTTGAGGGGAAGGGTTATTACTCCATTCGGTTTGAAGAGGATTATAAATGGTGTTGAGAGGAGTCCCCATACAGGTGTCGATATCTCAGGAGTGGAGGGTGAGGAGATTCTCTCTCCAAATGATGGAATAGTAGTATTTCAGGGAGATTTATTCTTTGGTGGAAAATCACTCGTAATAGACCATGGTGGTGGTATATATTCTATGTTTTTTCATCTTAAATCGGTCTTAGTGAAAGAAGGTGAGAGGGTGAGGAGATCACAGGTCATAGGACTTGTCGGTTCAACAGGTCGTTCAACAGGTCCACACCTTCACTGGGGAGTGAGGATACAGGGAGAGAGGGTCGATCCACTAAAAGTGATTGAACTAGATGTGGAATAGGATGAAGGCATTTATCCTTGCGGGTGGATTGAACAGGAGGTTTCCTTATCCCAAGGGGTTGATCAAGATTGGTAGAATGACCATCATAGAGAGACTTTATGATACACTCAAAGGATTTTTCGATGATATATATCTCATCACGAATTCACCAGAGATATATTTCTCTTCTCGCCTAAGGATGTTTGGAGATCTTTATGACTTCAGGTGTCCCCTCACAGGTATCTTTACAGCCTTAAAAAACTCCGATGGTTCTGTATTCATTACATCTTGTGATATGCCATTTGTGAAGAGAGAGATGGTCGAACTTCTATTAAAAGAAACAGATGTCCTTAAGGATTATAATGCCATAGTTCCTGTTTATAATAAAATGCCAGAACCTCTTTTCGGAATATATTCTCCTAAAATAGAAGAGAATATCAGAAGATGGATTATGGATAGAAGGTGCAATATGAGAGAATTTATTGATGAGATTGATGCATATCTCATTGATGAAGATGAAATACAGAATGTGGATAATGATGGAGTATCATTCATAAACATAAATACACCTCAAGATCTCGAGGAGATTAAAAAGAAAGGGATTCTGGTTTAATGGACTGATAACATACTTCCCATTTCCAGTATATAGTTGTAAAATATATAAAACATAAAGGAGGTATAGATGTTTGGACTAGGCACACAGGAGTTAATAATAATAATGATAATAATCCTTGTTCTCTTTGGTGCATCGAGGTTGCCTGAACTGGGAAAGGGTATTGGACAGGCGATAAGAAATTTTAAAAAGGGCATGTCTGAACCTGATGAGATAGATGTGACACCAAAGAAGCCTGTTGAATCCGCAAAAGAGGAAAAGAAAGAGGGTGGAGAGACATCTAAGGGTTAAGATAGACCTCAGTGCCATAGAGAATAATTTAAATATACTGAGATCTCTCCTTCATTCATCCTCAGAAAATCAGAAGATCATAGCAGTAGTAAAGGCAGATGCCTATGGTCATGGAGCTGATAGGGTCTCTCTCCTTTTCCAGAGGAGGGGAGTGGATATGCTTGCTGTTGCATTTGGAGAAGAGGCAATAAGATTGAGGAAGTCAGGCATATCCATCCCGATACTTGTACTCTTTGACACTCCAGACCCTGATCTCTGTATAAGGTATCAACTCACTCCTGTTATCCATGACATAAAGACTGCAGAGTTATTTTCTGATTTTCTGAGCAAAAGATCCATTACTTTGGGGATTCATATAAAGATCGATACAGGAATGGGAAGGATGGGCATAGATTATGATATTGCCATGGATGCGATAAGGAAGATAAAGGGTTTCAGTGGAATCATCGTTGAAGGAATAATGAGCCACCTTGCAGAGGCTGAATTAAAGGATATGGATTTTATCAATGAGCAACTTATTAGATTCAGAAGAATTTATTCTCACTTCAAAGACAGTAACACGATCTTTCATATAGCTAACAGTGCTGCAACAATAAATATACCCGAATCCCGTTTCGACGCAGTGAGACCAGGACTCATGCTTTATGGTTATGGTGATATGGGCAGAGGGTTAGGACTCAAGCCTGCCATGAAGGTTTATACAGAATTGTTAACAATAAGGAGAGTACCCAGAGGAAGGCCAGTAAGTTATGGAAGGACATTCATAACAGGCAGAGATTCCTTGATTGGTATTATACCTGCTGGTTATGCGGATGGAATAATGAGAATACTCTCCAATAATGCATATGTCCTTGTGAGAGGAAAAAGAGTTCCTGTTGTTGGAAAGATATGTATGGACCTTACCATGTTAGACCTGACTGATGTGGATGGTGTGAGAGAAAAAGATGAGGTCATTATTATGGGTTCACAAGATAGTGAGACGATTACAGCAGATGAGATAGCAGAGTGGGCATCTACCATTTCATACGAGGTTCTCACGACATTTGGCAAGGAATCAGTGAGGTTGTATGATTAACAGGGTTATTATATCCATCGAGATAATCGGCAGATATGTTATGCTTTATATAATGGAACTCGGGAGTATTGTTTTATTCTATCTCAGGACCCTCCGACAGATATTCACACTTCCTTTTGATACAAAACTCATGATCCAGCAGATGCTATTTATTGGTGTTAGATCACTTCCTGTGGTATTCATAACCTCCATATTTACAGGTATGGTTTTGGCTTTACAGACATATACAGGTTTTAAGAGATTCGGTGCTGAGACCATGGTTGGTTCAGTGGTTGCCCTTTCGATGACAAGGGAACTGGGTCCTGTTCTCACAGGTCTTATTGTGACAGGAAGAGCAGGTGCTGCCATAGCAGCAGAGATCGGTACAATGAGGGTTACAGAACAGATAGATGCCCTCGAGACCCTCGCGACGAATCCTGTTAAATACCTATCTGTTCCGAGATTTATATCAGGCATATTCATGTTGCCTGCATTGACTGCCTTGAGTGACCTTATAGGCATATGGGGTGGATATCTTATATCAGTGGGTTTATATAAGATGAGCACAGTATTATACTGGAGAAGGGTGTGGGACTATCTCGAGTTAGGAGATTTTTACAATGGACTCATAAAGGCCTCATTCTTTGGTGGTGCCATGGCGATTATATGCACATATAGGGGTTATTTTGCAGAGGGAGGGGCTGAAGGTGTTGGTAAGGCAACGACATCTGCAGTTGTTCTCTCTTCAATGACTATACTTATCTCAGATTACTTTTTATCTGCCCTTTTATTCTGATGATAGAGATAAGGGATTTATATAAATCATTTGGCAGAAAGGAGGTCTTAAGGGGTGTTAATCTCATCATTAATAAAGGTGAGAGTATGGTCGTTATAGGTGGCAGTGGTTCTGGAAAGAGTGTTCTATTAAAGCATATAATAGGATTGATGAAACCTGACAGAGGTTCTGTTTTTATAGATGATCTCGATGTTACGAAACTTGGAGAAAAGGAACTCTATAAGTTGAGGAGGAGATTCGGCATGCTATTTCAAGGTGCTGCACTCTTTGATTCTTTGAGGGTATGGGAAAATGTGAGTTTTTTTCTAATGAGACATAGAAGGCTCTCTTTTTCTCAAGCAAAGAGGGTAGCGATCGAGAAATTAAGACTCGTTGGACTTACAGGTGTTGAGGACCTCATGCCATCTGAGTTATCAGGTGGTATGCGTAAGAGAGTAGGGCTTGCAAGGGCTATTGCCCATGATCCAGAGATACTCCTTTACGATGAACCTACGACAGGACTTGATCCCATAATGGCTGATGCCATAAATGATCTTATAATTGATTTAAAGAATAAACTCCATGTCACATCAGTGGCTATAACACACGATATGCACAGCGCATATAAGATCGGAGATAGGATAGCGATGCTTTATGAGGGCAGGATTATAGAGATAGGCACTCCTCAGGAGATTCAGAATACATCGAATCCTGTTGTGAGACAGTTCATTACAAAAAGTGCAATGGGTCCAATAAAGATTGAGGGTATGAAAGATGAATCTTGACTACAGGTCACCTGAATTTAAGGTCGGAATCTTTGCACTTTTTGTTATTGCTGTCATATCCTTTTTCACATTCAGGGTTGGTGGTCTCGACTGGTTGAAGAAGAAGCGTGAATATATAATTTATGCAGAATTCAGAAACATAGGTGGTCTTGATGAAAAGTCAAAGGTTAAGATTGCAGGAGTGGATGCGGGTTCAATCAAGAAGATAGAACTTTCTGATGGAAGGGCAAGGGTTACTATTGGTATATATGAATCGATAAAACTTCCAGTTGATTCCATTGCAGGAATAAGGTCAACAGGCATGCTTGGTGATAGATACCTCGAGATTAAATATGGTAATGAGAGGGTATTTCTCAGGGATGGTGATACAATAAGGAATATCGAGGAGATGGCAGATATAGATGAGATGTTGAGGAAACTATCAGATGTTTCGATTAATCTAAATAATTTTATTTCATCTGCCAATGAGGTCCTGGGAAGTGAGGAGTCAAAGAGAGCGCTTAAGGAATCCATTCAGAATCTGAGGGATATAACATCTAATTTAAATAATGTCATAAATAGAAATGATGAGAGGATTGGAAGACTTATCGTTAAACTTGATGAACTCGCAACGACACTCAGGGATATGGTTGCTGAAAACAAGGAACCTTTGAAGAAGACAATCGCGAGTTTTAGTGAATTTTCAGAGTCTTTGAAGAATAAAGGTCCTGGGTTGATAGAGAATCTTGAAAAAACATCGTCTGAACTCAAGGCGATGATTGAGGAAAACAGAGAAAATCTTAAAAAGACCACGGATTCTTTGAGCAAGTTGACATCAGACATAGAGCAGGGAAAGGGGACTCTCGGAAAGATTATGAAGGATGAAAGACTTTACGAGAGTCTCAATAAGGCTGCAGAGGGAGTTAACAAGACGATATCAAAGATTGAGAGATTCAAAACATTCATAACATTCCAGGGTGATTATCTTACAAGACCAAAGGATACAAAGGGTTATTTTCATGTAACATTACAGCCAGTACCCGAAAAGTATTATATCCTCGGTATAGTGAGTGATCCTGTTGGTAGGGTCGAAACTAAGACCACAATCACGACCCAGAATGGAAGTACCATCACAACCACTGAAGAAGAGATTCAGAAGAGGATAGAATTTACAGCTCTCTTTGGAAGAAGGTTCAATAACACTGGTGTGAGATTTGGTCTCATGGAGAATACATTTGGTATAGGTCTTGACCAGTTTTTCATGAACGATAAACTGAGACTTTATGTTGATGCATGGGATTTTTCAAAGGATGAATACAATGCAAAGAATCTTCATGTAAAGGCAGGATTTGATTACTTTGTTTACAAAAGTCTCTTTCTTACAGGAGGTTATGATAATATCTTCAATTCACGCTGGAGCGGGTTCTATATTGGTGGTGGTGTGAGATTTGAAGATGAGGATTTCAAGTATCTCTTCGGAAGCATGCCGAGCATACCAAAGTGATGAGGTCAGCAGGAATGGTTGAACTTGAGAGAAGACTTGAGGAGATTCTCATTAAAAGAGGAGTTATTACTGAGAGTGACCTTAACAGGCTCCATGCCCTTAAGAGAGATGATCCTGATAAGGGAATCCTCGAGATATTTCGTGAGTTGGGAAAACCTGAAAGGGATATCATTCAGGTGATATCAGAGTTGCTGGATATCCCGTTTATTGAGAAGACCGAATTTCCTCAGAAACTACCTCTTAATTTCTCCCTTACCTTTATGAAGAGACATGGTATCTTGCCACTGAAGGTTCAGAATGGAAGACTTTATATTGCAGTATCCAGTCCATTTGAGAGAGGTGCTATAGAGAGTTTGATGGCATCAACAGGTTATGATATCGAGATTCTTTTTGCAGATCCAGTTGATATACAGGAATATCTTGAGAAACTCTCCCATATCCAGTCAACCCTTGTTGAAAACATAATAGAGGATGTTGAGGATGAGATTCAGGAAGAGGTCACAGAAGAGATAGACCATCTAAAAGGTATGGCGCTGGAAAAGGGTATTGTGAGACTTGTTGATGTTCTGATCGAAAATGCAGTAAGACAGAGGTCATCCGATATTCATGTTGAGCCTGAGGAGAACAGTGTGAGAATCAGATACAGGATAGATGGACTTCTTTATGAAAAAGAGAGACTTCCCAAGAGGATGCAACCTGCTATAACATCGAGAATAAAACTCCTTGCACAGATGAATATTGCTGAAAGAAGACTTCCACAGGATGGCAGGATAAAGGGTAGGTATGCAGGAAAGGATATAGACATAAGGGTCTCGACCATACCAACTGTTTATGGAGAGAGTATAGTCATGAGACTTCTCGATAAAGAGTCCTCATTCCTCACCCTTGAGGAACTCGGCATGGATCAGGAGACTCTTAGGAGATATGAATCAATAATACACAGACCATATGGTATGATCTTGATGACAGGACCAACAGGTAGTGGTAAAACAACGACCCTCTATGCATCCCTTGACAGGATAAATTCACCTGATAAAAAGATAATCACCATTGAGGAACCTGTTGAATATCTGATGAAGGGTATAAATCAGATTCAGGTCAAACCGAGGATAGGGCTTACATTTGCGAGTGGTTTGAGGCATATCGTGAGGCAGGACCCAGATGTAATAATGGTTGGTGAGATAAGGGATCTCGAGACAGCAGGTATAGCAATACATGCAGCACTCACAGGACACCTTATATTCAGTACACTACACACAAATGATGCACCTGGTGCAATGACCAGGTTAATGGATATGGGAGTCGAGAATTATCTTGTATCATCCACCCTCATCGGTGTCGTTGCACAGAGGCTTGTGAGGCGTATCTGTAATTCGTGTAAGGTCGAGTATAAAGTACCTGTTAATGTACAGGAAGAATTGCGGATAAATAAAGAGTATCTTTACAGGGGTGAGGGATGCGATGCTTGTTCAAAAACAGGCTACAGGGGAAGGATGGGTATATTTGAATTACTGATTGTGAATGATGAGATCAGGTCGATGATCATGAGAAAGGCAACTCACAGGGAATTAAGAGAGATGGCTATATCCCTTGGTATGAAGACCCTCAGGGAGGATGGTATAGAGAAGGTTTTAAGGGGTATCACGACAACTGATGAGGTATTGAGGGTTACTCAGCAGGATGTGGATTAGTGATGAATGAGAAGGGTGTAGTACTCGTTATTACTCTCTGGATTATCATAATTCTGATGGTGTCTGGAATGAATCTGTCATATTACACAAAAACAGGAATGCTTTCTCTTAGAAATGTTAAAGAGTCCATCGAATTAGGATATGCCCTGAATAACGCCCTGGTTGATGTCATGCAATACCTTTCCACTGATGATGATCCTGTTATAGATTATATTGATAATAATGGAAGACTCCATATTGATAAAAGAGAGCCATATCCTGAAACAAAGAGATACAATGGACATCATGTGGTGATAGGGATTTCTGATGAATGTTCAAGACTCGATATAAATGCTATCAGTGACCAGAACCTCTGGAGGCTATTCCATTTTATTGATGCGCCGCCAGACAGAATATCAGGAATGATTGATTCCCTGAGGGACTGGATAGATCCTGATAATCTGAGAAGGCTTTCAGGTGCAGAAGATGAATACTATTCTCAACTTTCACCTTCTTACAGTCCAAGAAATGCTCCACTTCAACTGACAGAGGAACTATACTTCATAAGGAATTTTGATGAGAAGATACTGAATGGTTCAGAGGATTCAAAACCTTTATTTCCATACATTACTACTTTTTGTCAGGGAAGGTTAAATCTGAATTCAGTATCAAAGGAAGTTATGGAGATTCTGGGTATTGATACATTGACCATGGAGAGAGTGCTTTCAGGAAGGGATGCCATGGGTGGTTTCAGGGTGGTACCGCAGAATCTCAGGAGTTTTTTTAATGCCACATCTACTGATACATTCAGGGTGGAGTTAAGGGCATCCAGTAAGATAGTCGTTACAGTCATCAAGAGGATACCTGGAAAAAAGGGATATGATTTAAGGACATTGTACTGGAAGGAATATGAGGATACTGAGTCTTGATGTAAGAAATTCAGGTATTGAATACGGAGTCTTTGAGAGGAGGTTCCTCTATGTGAGGGAACTCAAAAGAGGGTTTCTGAGAAAAGAAGACTCTCTCGATGGGTTATTAAAGGAGATAAAGAAAGATTTAAGACCTCAGGGTGCTGTGGTAGGTTTTTCATTCAACATGTTTTCTCACCACTTTATAAAACTTCCATTAATGAAGGAAAAGGAGATAAGGAATGCTATATCATTCGAACTTGAACCCATGCTTCCATTTCCTTTAGAGGAATATGAATTTGATTACTCAGTTCTCAGTAGGAAAAATAATAAACTTCATCTCCTTGTTCTTGCTATTAAAAGAGAGCATCTCATGGATATGCTTAATCTTCTGAGAGAGAATGGTCTTGGTATTATTGGTGTAAGGTCATCATTTATAGAGATAATCTCAGGACTAGCGAAGGAATACAGGGGAAGGAATATCTTCCTTATTGAGGATGGAGAGAATCTATTTATATCAGGAACGGAGAATTCACAGGTAAGATTTCTGAGTTCCAGGAAGGTAAAGAAAAATGAGAAGTTCTTAATCGATACTCTCTTCGATGACCCGGTGGTCCAGAGATATTTTCTCAGACCATATCAGGCTGAATCAATACCTTCATCGATGAAGGATTACAGAATTCTCAATTACGATCCACTGAGAGTGCTCATAAGGAGTCTTGATGGCAGTATATTGAAAGATAGTGTATCCATGGACTTTACACCATCTGATGTAAGGATACCTCTCATGGATTACAGACCTATTCTTACAGGTGTATTTGCAGGTCTCAGTATTTTATTCTTTCTCATCACTGATCTTGTAGGACTTTATAAAGAAAGGATGGCTTTGAGAAAAATGAGTACATTACTTGAGGAATTGAAGAAGGAGGAGAGTTTAATTAACGAGAGTGAGGAACAGAGGCGGATTCTCAACGATTACTTGAATGGGCGTAAGAATGCGATCCTTGCGCTTAGCAGGTTGAGCTGGTTAATAAAGGAAGATACTGTTCTTACTGGATTTTCGATAGATATCGATAACAGGATAGAACTCGAAGGAAATTCATCGAATTCGTCAGAGTTTTTCAATAACCTTGATTCTTCAGGATTCTTTACTGATATCAAATATTTGGGTAATATAATCGTGAAGGAAGACAGGGAGTTTTTCAGGATAAGCATGGTGATGAAGAGATGAAGAGAAGGAATGTGTTATTTATAATCCTGGGCATTGTCATTGTGGCTATAATTCATAATTATATAGACGACCTGAGGTCTGAGTTAAGGGACGAGTTAACCCTATCAAGTGAAAGATTAAAAAAAGAATTGAAGTTAAAAGAGAAAATGTCCATGGAGATCGGTGAACACGAGTCAAAGAGAGTTACATCAGGAATCTTGAAAACACCAACCACATCCGGTGCGGTATCTAAACTCCATTCTTATATTTCTCAACTCATGAGATCTGCGGGTCTGGATATTTTTACAGTAAGAACCAATCCTGTGGTAAAGTATAAATATTATGAGGGTATATCAATTACACTTGAGGCAAAGGGTACACCGGAGGATATATTGCTTTTTTTGAAAAAGGTTTATAATTCAAATGTGGCTATCACACTGAAGAAGATATCGATTGTTGAGATGAAGAGAGAGAATACAGAAGATATGAAGATAACACTCGATATGGAGGGATTGAGGAGATTATGAATGGGAAGAATACAGTCTTGATACTCTCCCTAATTCTACTCATTTTCTCCTTCAAGAGGTTTATGGATGATGCAGTATCGTATGAGCCTTCGGTATATCTTAATGAAGGATCTGGAGTCAGGGTAGAGCAGGAGAAGAAAAAGGGTATTGATAATCTGAGGACCATTAATACCAAGGATATGAAGAGACTATTTATACCAGAGAGAGAAAGGAAGATGCCTGAAGAGGGTCTTCAGGTGGTTGCTCCTTCTCCACCTCCAATAGAAAAGGTTCCAGAGATGGTGTTGAAGGGAATCCTGAGGCATGATGATGGTTCATTCACTGCATTCATAGAGATAGATATGGTCGTTGTACCACTAAGAAAGGGAGAGGGTATCGATAATATAAGTGTTCTTGATATTACAGAGAGGAGGGTCAGTATTAAATGGAAAGAACAGAAACTCGAACTGTCATTGTAATGAGCATATTTATTCTTATTTTTTCGGCAGTCATGCTGGTATCATGTGCTCCTAAAAAGACTGTCAAAATGGTGAAGGTGCCAGAAGAGCTGAAACCTTCTGAGGAAGTGAGGCTTCCTGAACCTCCTCAGTTACAGGAGATTAAAGAGATAAAAAAGCCTGAACAGCCTGTTATCGTGGAAAAAAAGGCAGAGGAAAAGTATATTGTCCTTAACTTTAATAATGCGAGTCTCGAGACTGTTCTTTCCACAGTTGGAGAACTTCTCGGTATAAATTATATCCTTTCACCTGGTATATCAGGAAGAATAACTATACAATCATATAAGAAGTTTCCAATGAGTGAATTATCACAGGTACTGCATACAATTCTTGAGATGAATGGTCTCACTGCTGTAAGGGATGGTTCATTTTACAGGGTTGTCCCATTGGATACAGTGAAACAACAGCCTCTTCCTGTTGAATTCGGAAAAGAGGTGAAGAGGGTTATTGAACCTGGCTTCATAACCCAGATAATACCCATTGAGAATGTAAAGGTATCTGATGCTGCAAATATAGTAAGGGGGTTGTTGCCTAGGGGTTCTGATCTAATAGTTTATGAGCCAGGAAATCTTATGATACTGACTGCACCACCCCATGCTGTCTCAAAGTTTATGAAGATTTTTGAGGCAATAGATATACCTCTAACAGAGAGAGAAGGAGTGAGGACATTTGTCTATTATGTGGAGAATGGTGAGGCGAAAAAACTACTCGATGTCCTAAAGACAATTTATTCTGAAGAGAAGAAGACAAGAACAACAATTCCCAGAACCACACCACCACCTCCTCAGCCAGGAAGGCCTGATAAGTCACAGATAGTGAGCGCAGAGATCGAGGGAGATATAATAATGACAGCCTATGATGATATAAATGCGATCATATTTAAGTGTACGCCAAGGGTGTATCTCCAGATACTCGAGACCCTTAAAAAACTCGATATACCTCCAAAGCAGGTTCTCATAGAGGTTCTCATAGCAGAGGTTACCCTCGATGATAAACTCCAGTTTGGTATAGAGTGGATATTGAAGGGAAGTACAGATATCGGTTCAAACAGGGCAAATATTATTGGTGGATTTGCTACAGATCCAAATATGTTCTTTCAACAATCAACATCAGGAGAGAATACGATTACTGATTTAACAAAATTCATACCCGTTGTCTCATCTGGTGCATTCGCTAATATACTCGATCCAGAGAGATTCAATGCCCTTATATCCATGCTCTCTGCAACAGGTAGTTTTAATGTCCTTGCAAGTCCCCATATACTTGCACTCGATAATAAGGAGGCGAAGATAGAGGTCGGCAGTGATATACCTGTTGCAACTGGACTTGTTCAGCAGCCTGCAACTACAGGTGGGACGACCCTCGTTTCGCAGGGACAGATACAGTATAGAACAGCAGGTATAATTCTCACGGTCACTCCTTATATAAGTGATAAGAATCAGGTTACCCTCAAGATAAATCAGGAATACAGTTCACCTGGAGCGCCAACAAAGATAGCAGGTCAGGAATTTCCTTCATTCATTACAAGGAGGGCTAATACCACGGGAATAGTCCAGAATGGGCATACACTTCTTATAGGCGGACTCATATCAGAGACAACGACGAAGTCGAGATCAGGGATACCCTTTTTAAGTCAGATACCCCTAATTGGGTGGCTTTTTGGTTCTACAAGTGTGACCAAGAGCAAGACAGAACTCCTCGTGATGGTTACTCCCCGTGTTGTGAGCACACAGGAAGAAGCGGATAGATTAATAGAAGAGTTTAGAGAGAGGGTAAAGACCATTAATGAGAGGATAAAGGAAAAAGAGTAATGCTGAGATTAAGGGACGGGATTGTGGAACTCTACAAAAAGGCTGCAACATCGATTCCATCCGATATCGAAGAGTCCATTATCTCTCAGCTGAAAAATGAGACATCTCAGATTGCTGTGAATACTCTAAATATTATTCTTGAGAACATAAGGATTGCAAGGGCTGAAAAGAAGCCTGTGTGTCAGGATACAGGTGTTCCATATTTTTATGTAAAGGTTCCTAAATGTCTCGGACAGCAGAGGATAAAGGATATTATTATAGATGCAACGAGGATTGCCACAGAAAAGATTCCTTTAAGACCCAATTCAGTGGATATTATTTTCGATAAAAATACAGGTGATAACACAGGATTAGATTTTCCTTTGATTCATATGGAAGAGATAGAAGATGGAAATCTCGAAATTGCTCTCATTCTGAAAGGCGGAGGCTCTGAAAATATCGGGATTACATATAGACTTCCTGATGAAAGTATTGGTGCGGAGAGGAATCTTGAGGGAGTGAAACGGTGCGTGATGGATGCGGTTTTGAGGGCACAGGGCAGGGCATGTCCTCCATACATAATAGGTGTGGCTGTGGGAGGTTCAAGGGATCATGTGGCTTATCTGAGTAAGTTGCAACTGTTGAGAAGATTGAATGATCGGAATCAGATAAAGGAACTCATGGATATAGAGGAAGATCTCTTAGAAAAGATAAATAGCCTTGGTATTGGACCCTGTGGGTTTGGTGGAAAGACAACCTGTCTTTCTGTTAAGATGGCTGTATCCAACAGGCATCCTGCATCTTATTTTGTCGATGTATCATTCAGTTGCTGGGCATTGAGGAGGGCAAAACTCATATGGTAGTGAGATTAAAGACCCCCTTGAGTGAGGATACTGTGAGAAGACTGAGGATTAAAGACCATGTCCTTATAGACGGTCTTGTAATAACTATGAGGGACAGGGTTCATAAGTATCTTTATGAATCGAAGATAGAGATACCTGAACTCAATGGCGGTATCATATACCACTCAGGTCCACTCATAAAGGATAATATTGTTCTATCAGCAGGTCCAACGACGAGCGCAAGAGTAGAGTTATATGAACCATTTATTATCGAGAATTACAAAATAAGGGCTATAATAGGAAAGGGTGGCATGGGTATGAAGACCCTCGAGGCGATGAAGGAAGTAGGCACTGTTTATCTCAGTGCGATCGGTGGAGCGGGTGCATTCCTTGCAAAGAGAATAAAGGAGATAAGGGAGGTAAGGTTTCTTGAGGAATTCGGAATGGCTGAGGCTATGTGGTTTTTTGTAGTCGAGGAATTTCCATGCCTTGTGACGATGGATTCTCATGGTGGAGATCTTCACAGGGAGATAAAGGATTTATCCTTTGAGAGATTTAAGGGTATAACCCTGATTTAAAAAAATAATAAAAAGGAGGTTTCAATATGAAGGCAAATATGGGAGACGCTGACAGGATAATAAGGATTATCATGGGTTTCATATTCATAGTTCTCGCTGTAATTAAGGGTTCATTGTGGTGGATTCTGGGTGTTATTGGGATAATATTTATAATCACATCCATTATTGGATATTGTCCTCTCTATGCTCTTTTAGGTATAAAGACGAAACAAGAAAAGTCTCAGTGATATTTATAGCAGGTTCAACTGGTTTTGTCGGAAGGCACCTCGTGAGGGAGGCATCAATGAAAGGCATTCCCATGAGGTGCTTTGTAAGGGATCCTTCGAGGTTAAAAGAGTTTTCTCAGAATATAGAAACAGTAAAGGGAGATATCTTGATGCCAGAGACCCTTAAGGGTACGATGGAGGGTGTGAAACTCGTTGTGCACCTTGTAGGAATAATGGAGGAGAGGGATGGGAACACATTTTATGGTGTTCATGTGAAGGGTACTGAAAACCTCGTGAATGAGGCAAAAAGAAGTGGTGTAGGACACTTTTTCTATCAGAGTGCCCTTGGAGCCTCCTTTCAAGGTGAGACACCATATCAGAGGACAAAGGCTCAGGCGGAGGAGATTGTTAAGACCTCAGGTATTCCATTTACCATATTCAGACCATCCCTGATAATTGGTAAGGGAGACGGATTTACAGAAAGGATGGTGAGACTGATAAGTTCACTGCCTCTTGTTCCTGTTCCTGGAAATGGTATGGCGAGGTTCCAGCCCCTTTCAATTAGGGACTGGATCAGGGCATTTATGAGTGTGATAGATAACCCCGATGCAAGAGGAAGGATATATGAATTTGGAGGACCTGAGCATCTCACATTCAATGGGATTCTTGGTATCATGATGGATATACTCTCGATCAAAAAGCCTGTTATACATATCCCTTTATGGATGGTGAAGATGGGATTGCCATTGAGTGCGATACTGAAACTTACTGGGAAAGATTTACCTCTTCCAACTATGGATCAGTTGAGATTACTTTCAATGGATAATATATGTGATATTGACTCATTTGAGAAGAATTTTGGATTCAGACCCATCACCTTCAGGGAGTCCCTCGATTTTTTAAATCCATCCATCACTTAATGGTTCTTCCTTCCATCCTTTTTCACCTACAAGAGGGACAAAGACGCACGGAACAGAATACTCTTTTATAAGATCCTTTCCATGTTTTTTTGCCTTCACAAGTATCTGTGAGAATCTCACTCCCACAGGTGCAACGATTATTCCACCATTCCTCAACTGCTCTATAAGGGGTTCGGGTATATCAGGTGCTCCTGCTGTTATTATTATCCTGTCGAATAGAGAGAATTCCTTCCATCCAAGTGTTCCATCTCCAACCTTGAAAAAAACATTTGTATAACCCAGAGATCTTATGACATCCTCTGCCCTCTTTGATAGTGCTTCTATCCTCTCTATTGTATAGACCTCTTTTGAGAGCTCAGCAAGGATCGCTGCCTGATATCCTGAGCCTGTTCCTATCTCGAGCACTTTTTCATCTCCTTTTAATTCAAGTAATTCAGTCATTATAGCAACCATGTATGGCTGTGATATGGTCTGTCCCTCACCTATTGGCAGGGCCATGTCATCATATGCGCTTTCTCTTAAGTGTTCAGGCACAAACTTTTCCCTCGGTACCTTGAGCATTGCTCTGAGGACATTCTCATCCTTTATGCCCCTTTCTATTAACTGAGTCTCTACCATCCATTTCCTTAAACTTTCCAATTCCATTAGAGTCTTCTGAGTATCTCCCTTGCAACCACCACTCCTGAGGCAGATGCTTGTATGAGCCCCCTTGATACACCAACTCCGTCTCCTGCTCCAAATAGATTTTCTATCTCTGTCTCGAGGTTATTCGAGAGTTTCAGTTGCATTGAGTAGAATTTAACTTCTACTCCATAAAGGAGGGTATGTCTTGAATATATACCAGGGCAGACCCTGTCAAGGGCCTCAAGCATCTCTATGATATCAGTGAGATACCTATATGGTATCACAAAACTCAGGTCTCCTGGCTGGGCATCATGGAGTGTTGGTTTCACAATACCCTTATCTATCCTTTCATGGGTGGATCTTCTACCATTCAGAAGGTCTCCAAGCCTTTGCACAAGTACTCCCTGACCGAGGAAGTTTGCCAGTCTTGCTATATATCTTCCATAGAGTATGGGTTCATTGAAGGGTTCTGTAAAATGGGTGCTCACGAGTATAGCAAAGTTTGTATTGAGGGTCTTTTTGTTCCTGTAACTGTGTCCGTTAACAGTCCATATGCCATCGAGGTACTCCTTTACGACCTCTCCGTAAGGATTCACACAGAAGGTTCTCACCCTGTCATCAAATCTCTTTGAATAGAATATGAACTTTGGCTCATAGACCTTTGATGTGAGATGCTCCATCACTGATGCAGGAACCTCTACCCTCACACCTATATCTATCTGGTTTTTTAATATAGAGAGTCCCAATCGTCTTGACTCCTCCTCGAGCCATTTTGAGCCTTCCCTTCCAGGTGCGAGTATGATAAATCTTCCTTTTATCTCTGTTTTGTCATTGAGTCTCACTCCCTTCAGCTTTCCATCCTTTGTGATGATTTCAGAGACCTCTTTATTGAATATGATATCTATCCTTGTTGATAGATCCATTCTCATATTCTTGAGGATATCGATGCACCTGTCAGTTCCTATATGCCTTATCCTTGATGGAATAAATATGAGATCATTCTTTGATGAGATCCTCTCTATCTCTATTATCTCATCAGATGATGCTCCATATACATTCTCGGGTGCGCCGTACCTTAGATATATGGAATCGACATATCCTATAAGTTCCTCAAGTTTTTCTCTGCTCAAATATCTTGTGAGAAAACCACCTATCTCGGTTGAGAGATTTAATTTTCCATCACTGAATGCTCCTGCCCCTCCCCATCCACTGAGAAGTGCGCACTTTTTACACTGTATACATGGTATATTCTTCAACTTCATGGGACAGTGTCTTCTTTGGATATCATTGCCCTTTTCTATCATGAGGATCTTGATGGAAGAGTCGTGTTTCAGGAGTTCTATTGCAGAGAATATACCTGCAGGTCCTGCACCAACTATAATCACATCATAAGACTTTATTCCCTTTGATTCAGCCATTTAGTGAGAAACTCCATCTTTTTGTTCAGATAACCTATTGCTTCATGATTCGTGAGATCAGGATGGAGGGGTGTTATTGATATGTAGCCATTATTTACTGCACATATATCTGTATCTTCGCCATGTTCCCAGTATGGTTCACCTCCACCAATCCAGTAGTGTTTTTCTCCTGAAGGAGAATAGACCTCCTTTATGGCATTCTCATATATTCTCTTGCCCTGCCTCGTTATCTTTATTCCTTTGATCTCTTCAAAGGGAAGATTCGGTACATTAACATTGAGAAATGTATCATATGGTAGGGAGTGTTCGATTATATATCGGGCGATTATTTTGGCACTCTCTCCTCCTGTGTGCCAGAAACACTTTTTATATTCACAGTAAATTCCCTCAGAATGGTTTAACCTTCTTGTGAGATAGGTATCGAGGGAGATGGCAAAAGAAGAAATGCCAAGAATCGTTCCCTCTATTGCAGCTGATACTGTCCCTGAATATGTAATATCATCTCCGAGATTTGGACCTGAATTTATGCCTGAGACTATGAGGTCAGGCATTTTAGGAAGTATTTTCTTTACACCTAACACAACGCAGTCAGTGGGTGTACCATTGACTGCATATATATTCTTACCTAGTTCAATCACCTTTAGAGGTCTGTGGAGTGTGAGGGCATGGCTCACTCCTGACCTCTCCCTGTCAGGAGCAACCACATATATATTTCCCATTACACCGAGACTTTCTGTAAGTACCCTCAAGCCTTCTGAGTTTATACCATCATCATTCGTTATAAGAATAGTCGCCACAGGATTATTTTATCAGATAATGCGATATTTATTCATGATGGGGATGTTTCATAGTTTTTGGATGGTGAGATATAATCTTAACATGAAATGTATAATCTTTTTAGTCTTAGGCTTTCTTTTTATTTCCCGTGATGTCTCAAGTGAAATTCTTGTGTATGATGATATTGGTGTGAATGGAAGTCCTTTAATGCTCAGGGTGAAGACATATGAAGGGTTCTTCAAAAAGGGAGGGGTGCCGCTTAGATTTTTTGTGAATAACAGGTTTTATGGGAAGGGACTTTCAGGAGGCGATGGTTATGGATATAAGGAGTTTTTGCCAACTATGCCAAGTCTTTACAAAATAAAGGTTGTTTCTCCTTCAGGAGATGATACAGGCAATGTTTTGATACTCGATAAAGGAAGTAGTATATTTATAATTGATATTGATGAGATAAAGGAGAATTCATTTTCAAATAGATTAAGAAAGAATACAAAGAAAGGTATATTGAGGCTTAAAAAGAGGTATCATGTTATCTTTATCTATAAAGGAGATATTAAGAAAGGAATAAAAAAATGGCTTCAAGATAATAGTTTCAAGGACATACCCATTCTCATCTTTAATGGTGAAGAATTATTTGAGGAGATTATGGGAAAGGGTCTAAAGATAGTAGGTATCCTTGGAACACCTGATATTATTGATCTTGCAAGAAGATATAAGATAAAGTTTTTCACATTTAGTGAGACCGATGAGCTTGAACCACTCAATGACTGGGATGACCTTTTAAGAAGAGTAAGATGACCTCACTCACCTGATGGTTCAAACCATGAGTATGTCTTACCTTGTATTGAGTGGCAGTTAAATGAACAGGATGTTGGGAAATTACTTAGTTGTGAATAATCACTCAGATTCATGGTCCCGAATTCATCTCCTGATTCAGTGTAGTGGTTGAATCGCATCTCATCATAAAGTGAACCCCATGGAGTATTAGAACCATGAAGATTATGGCACGATATACAGACAATACTTGAATATCTATACTATCCCTGTATCTTTAAGCAGGGCCTATCTGGATATGTAAGAAATGGAGATTAAAATAATCGAATCAGAAAGATGGATTATCGTAATATTTTCCAGACCCTTGGCTATTCTTGTCCCTGAATTTTGTCATTATGTAGGGCAGATAATAAGGTGTTTGGGCACCTTAGTAATTATGCCATATGTCATAATTACCTCCTTGCCTTGCTCCGAGGATCACTTCTTTTGTAACACCACTGTAGTATGAGTGGCAGTTAAAGCAGATGTCATACTTTATCTCGTCCCTTTGAAGGTTAAACCAGTCTGTCTCATTATTCGGAAGTTCCATATTCCTTGCGAGTATTCCTGGATAAATTGAGCCATGTCCATTCATATAACATCCTGTACCCGGACTTCCATCTCCAAGGCAGGTGAGACCCTTTTCCCTGTGGCCATATGTCTTATTCCAGTGGGTCTTTATCTCGATACTCATCTTATATGGAATCTCTCCAAGGGTGCTTCCATCTAAGAATGGACTCATATTGCCATCCGCTCCATAAGTATCATGACAGCTGAGACAGAATGGCTCTATACTTTTTGGATTCGAGGGATTGTAAGAAATAATGCAGTCATTTTTTTATGACATACAAAACATTGACTTTCACTATCAGAAAGATTCATTTTTACTGTCTTATCATGATATTCAAGCCATCCTGCTTTGTGAGAATCTGGCTTTGGGACATGTACGAGTTGTCATAATCCCCATGTATCAAGCATGTCCCTATTTAGGGATAGTAATCTCTGTCTGAACTGTCGTAACAAAATTGATATCAGACCATAGATTCCTTGCCAATTGTTTTTCTTCCAAATTATAATTTAATAAAAATTATCAGGGAGGTTTATGATGGTAAAGTTTGCTGTATCAGGTGCCCTTGGTAGAATGGGCAGAAGGATTATTTCTCTTGGTATGGAGGATAAAGATCTAAAACTCGTTGGGGCATTGGAGAGGAAAGGGCATCCATCTCTCGGAAATGATATAGGATTACTGCTCGGTACAGATAAATGTGAAATCAATCTTACGGATAATCCTGAGGAGGCATTCAGTGATGCTCATGTGGTTGTGGACTTTACATCACCTTCATCGACACTTTTGAATCTCGAGAAAGTCTCTGATATGGGAAAGTCGATGGTAATTGGGACTACAGGTTTTTCTAACGATGAGAAGACAAAATTAATGGAACTCGCAAAGAGGATTCCGTGTGTGATAGCACCGAATATGAGTATAGGTGTGAATCTCCTTTTAAAGGTTCTGAGAATCGTTGCAAGTGTCCTTAAAGATGATTATGATATTGAGATAATCGAGGCACACCACAGATTAAAGAAGGATGCACCAAGTGGCACGGCACTCAGGATGGCAGAGGTTATTGCAGAGTCCATTGGTAGAGATCTCAGGAATGTTGCTGTCTATTTAAGGAAGGGGGTTATTGGTGAGAGGACAAATAATGAGATAGGAATACAATGTATAAGGGGTGGTGATGTGGTGGGTGAACATACTGTTATGTTTCTTGGAATGGGTGAGAGGGTAGAGATTACGCATAGGGCGTCGAACAGGGATACATTTGCTCGTGGTACACTGAGGGCTATAAAATGGATTTATGATAAACCAGCAGGTGTCTATGATATGCAGGATGTTCTGGGAATAAAGGGTTAACGGGAAGTCTTGGAAGTGCGAAAGCGCCTTCTTAGATTGAGGAGATTCTTTTAAAGATAGTCTAGACCTTCCGCACTTCCTTTTACATCGAATTTTAATTATTTAAGAGGTTCTATCAACCCGTAATTTCCATCATTTCTTTTGTAGATGACATTTATATCACCTGTTTTTTCATTCGCAAATACAAAAAAATTCTTATCGAGCATCTCCATCTGCATGGCTGCCTCTTCTAAATTCATAGGTTTCATATCAAATCTTTTTATCTTTATGATTCTTGGCTCTTTTGTCTCTGTACTTTTTTCTCTTGCTTCTTTAGTGTTTTCTGATTTTCTATGGGAGTTTATCTTTTCCTTATATTTCTTTACCTGTTTTTCGAGTTTCTCAAAGACTTCATCTATAGCAGAGTAGAGCTCGCCTGTTACACCTTCTGCCTGTATGAGATAACCGTTAACCTTTAAAAGAACCTCTGCCTTGTGCTGGTATTTCTGTACGCTCAGTGTAACAATGGCTTCCGAGATATTGGATAGATACCTTTCAAATTTTGAGATCTTTTTTTCAGCATACTCTTTAAGTGCATGTGTTACCTCAATATTCCTTCCATTTACTATGATATTCATGGTTCCTCCTTTTGTTGTATTGTTTTTCTCTGGATATGTGAGAGAATTTTCATCTCTGTTCTGTATTTTGACACGGTTCTTCTTGCAATATTTATATTATATCCTTTCAGGAGATTTACGATGTCCTGATCGCTGAGGGGTTTATCAGGATTTTCTTTTTCAATAATCTTTCTGATGAGTTCCTTTACTCTGGTGGATGATATATCACCTGATTCTGTCTTTATAGAATTTGAGAAGAAGAATTTGAGACAGAATATTCCATGTTCACAGGCAAGGTATTTGTTCGATGTAACCCTGCTTATTGTACTTTCATGCATATTTATTGCAGTCGCCACATCTTTAAGTGTCATTGGTTTAAGATATTCAACTCCCTTTTCAAAAAATTCTCTCTGTGAATTGAGGATGGTTTCTGTTACCCTGTAAATGGTTCTGTTTCTCTGATCGAGGCTCTTTATAAGCCATATGGCAGAGCGAAATTTTTCCTCTATGAACTGTCTTTCTTCAGGGGTGAGGTTCTTCTTCTGTAGAAGGAGTTGTCTGTAGGTATTACTCAATCTTATCTTCGGCAGACCGTCATCGTTGAGGACAATCCTGAAATTATCATTGTCCCTGATTACAAAGACATCAGGCTCGATATATGTGATCTCTGCATCAGAATAATTCCTTCCAGGTTTTGGATCGAGTTCCTTTATTATTTTTACAGCCTCTATTACATCCTCCAGTTTTATTCCGTATTCCTTTGCTATCTTTGAGTATCTCTTCTTTTCAAGATCTTCAAGGTTGTTCCTTACAATACTCTCGACGATACTTCCCTGAAATCCAAGAAATCTCAATTGGAGCAGAAGGCATTCAGTAATATCCCTTGCCCCTACACCGGGAGGATCAAATGTCTGGATTAATTCTATCGCCTTTCTGAGGGTATTAGGATCTGTACCCGTCAGTTTTAAAAGTTCTTCATCGGTTGCCCTTAAATAACCATTCTCATCAATATTACCTATCACCATCTCTGCAACCATCTTCACATCTTTCGTTGCATTTGATAATCTCAACTGCCATATAAGGTAGTCCCAGAGATTATCCTTTTTGCTTGTGAATCCCTCAAACGATGGATGTTCTGTAAGACCTGGATTGAAATATCCTAAATCCCTTCCGTCACTGCTTCTTTCTTCAAAGTATTCATCTACAGTGAAGTTTAGAAGTCTCTCGAGGGGTGATTCGCTGTCATCAATCTGTTGAGGTATATTGCTTTCAGTGGATTCCCTGTTTATCTGATTATCAACTACATCAGGAGATACTGTATCCATCTCCTCTGAATTTTCGAGAAAGGGATTCTCTACAATCTCCTGATTCAGCACCTCTGCGAGTTCGAGTTTATGTAACTGCAAAAGTCTTATAGCCTGCTGTAACTGGGGTGTGAGAATAAGTTTCTGTGCAAGTTTTACATCGAGTTTGCTTTCAAGAGGCATCAGATACTGAACTCCTCTCCAAGGTATTTTTTTTTCACTGATTCATTATTCAGCAGATCAGATGGGTTTCCGCTTGCAAGGATCTTCCCTTCACTTATAATATAAGCCCTGTCAGTAATGGTAAGGGTATCTCTTACATTATGATCAGTAATAATTATTCCAACTCCCATCTCTTTTATATAGTTTATCATTTTTTTTAAATCAGAGATAGTGATGGGGTCAATTCCTGCAAATGGTTCATCAAAGAGAATGAAGGATGGTTCAAGTGCAAGCATCCTTGCTATTTCAGCCCTCCTTCTTTCTCCTCCGGAAAGTCTGTAACCCTCTCTTTTGCGGAATTCATCGAGTTTAAATTTTGATATAATTTCGTCTGTCTTTTTTTCTATCTCTTCTTTTGTAAGATCCCTGTATTCAAGTACAGCCCTTATGTTATTCTCGACAGTAAGTTTTCGAAATATGGATGGTTCCTGTGGAAGATAGCCTATTCCATGTCTGGAACGCATATACATGGGCATACCTGTTATGTCCTGACCATCAAGAAATATTTTACCACTGTCATGTTTAATAAAACCAACGAGTATATAGAATGTTGTTGTCTTACCTGCTCCATTAGGTCCAAGAAGCCCTACTACCTCTCCTCTCTTAACATGGAGGCTTACATCATTAAGAGCCATCTTTGCACCGTATCTTTTGGAAAGGTTTTTTGCTTCGAACATGGGATTATTTTTTCTCTTCAAGAGTAAAGACTCTACTCTTTGTTACCACAGAGCGATCTTCTGAAATGTAATACTCTATTTTATCACCATAAATAATGTGTTTACCATCAGTGGCAACGGGGTTGCCTGTAAATTCTATTCTTTCATCCATCGATGTATATACAGCACTTTCTGATGTGATGGTCTGATTTCCTCTTATAATCTTTATGTTTCCCTTGGCATCTATCTTCTGTACTTTTGAACCTGATTCATCATAATAAACCAGCATACTGTCTGCATATATAATTATATCATTCTTTACTGCCCTGACTGAACCCTTAAAAAGAGCGGTATGGTTTTTATTATTTATAGATAGACTTTCTGATGTTATAACTATTTCTGATCTTTCCTGTGCATACAATGTTGTTACTATCAGGAGGATTATGATTGATAATGCCGTAACCTTCATCTTATTACCATCCTCACATTGCCTAAGATGTTTATCCGTTCTCCTTCTGCTTTTATCCTGTTGCCAGTGATGGTCGTATTCCCTTTCTCGATTATTAGAGGCGAATTGCTCTCGAGAAGATTATTTTTGATACTCACATTTTTTAATTTAGCCCTGATGCTATTACCGATAAACATTTTGAGATCACCATCAACGTATACCTCACCTGTATTTAAATTATAAATACATTCAGGCGATTCCATATTTATATTATTTTTTGAATTAGATGCGAATCTGACATTACTGAGTCTTGCTTTATCTCCTGTTATGTAAGCATTATCTGCACTGACAATCCATTCAACGGCATCGCCTGACCTTGTGATTATCTTTATGTCCTTCATATTCTGTAATAATTTTAAGGATTTATCGGTCATCTCCTTTCTGTATGTTGTTACCAGAAAGAATACCACAAGGATAAGGATAGATATTGCTACAAAAATAATAAGGATTTTTCTCGGAATGTTCATCTTTTATTATATCAGAATCTGGCATTCTCAAATAGTGCATTGCGCATCACTTCCACAGGGGGCTTCATACCTGTCCATAGTTCAAAGGCAAATACACCCTGCCAGAGTAACATTCCAAGACCATCCATGGTTCTGCATCCAAGAGAAGATGATTCCCTGAGCAGAACGGTCTTTTTATATATAAGATCATAAACGATCTGCTCCTTATTGAGAAGATTCAGAGGGACAGGTGAGGGGTCTCCTTCTTTGAGTCCCAGAGGTGTTGCATTAATAATCAGATGTGATTCCTTTATGTAATCCATCTCTTTTACTGAATATACATTATCACTAAACCTTCTCAGGGAGTCTTTAAGGTCATCCGCCTTTCTGGTATCTATGTCATAGATATAGAGTCTCGAGACCTCCCTTGCAAGGTAATATGCCACTGCCTTTGATGCACCACCCGCTCCAATTATGAATACATTTTTATCCTTCACTAATATACCTCTTTCTTTCAGGGATTCCATGAATCCCCTTCCATCCGTGTTATAACCTTTTAGTCTTCCATCTATATTCACTATCGTATTTGCAGCACCTATATCCTGTGCTTCACGATCTATTTCGTCAAGGAATGGGATGACAGATTCTTTATGCGGCACTGTTACATTCACTCCGAGTATGTTGAGTGCTCTTATTGCCATTATAGCAAGGGAGATGTGTTCTGGTTTTACAGGAAATGTGACATATACACAGTTCAGATTCAATGCATTGAATGCAGAATTGTGCATATAGGGTGAGAGGCTGTGTTCGACAGGATAACCGATTAAACCCGTGATCTTTGTTTTTGCATCAATTCTCATTTATCACCTCTAGAGCATTTATTAATCCCTGCGGTGTTGACTCCACAGGAAATACCTTCACTGATAGTTCCCTCGATATATCATCTGTGGTAAGGTCATCAAGAAATGTATCTTTTTTTTCTTTAAGCATTACATCAGGAATCAGGAGGTATGTGTCTTTATCTATATTTCCGATAAGTGTTCTCAATATATCCATTCCTGTTATGAGTCCTGTCACCGTCACAGTATTTCCAAAAAATCTATTTTCTATTCCAAAGATTTGTATATCAATTCCTGTTTTTTCTTTTATCTTTTCAAGAAATCTTTTCAGGAATGGATAGAATGATATACCTGTAACAGTACAGAGATTTTTTTTATTTATTCTCAGTTTAGGGAATTTGACCTTTGATGCCATTTTATTGAATAGTGCTACCATGCCAATACCATTTTCGAACTGAGGAAAATCATCAAAATATGATGTCCTAGGAATTGGTAGTTTAGCCTTAATGTATAGTTCATCTGCTGCATAGATTATATGTTTTCCATGTCTTCTTTTAAATATCTTTTGAAATTGGTTGATAATCTTTATTGCATTAATTGCATCATACTTTGTAACCTCTCTCAGATTTGTTCTGAATCTGGTGAGTCCCACAGGCACGACACCTATCGACTCCACATATGGATAGAATCTGTATAGGTCTCTTATTGTTTTTTTTAATTCATCGCCATCATTATAACCAGGGCATAGAACTATCTGGGTATGTAGTCTTATCCTGTTTTTTGCGAAAAATTTGATCTCTTCAATAATGTCAGGTGCATCTGGATTACCGAGCATGATATTTCTTATTTCTTTATTTGTTGTGTGGACAGAAATATATAGAGGACTCAGCCCCTGTTTTACAATTCTCTTTTTTTCTTCTTCAGTTAAATTTGTAAGGGTTATGAAGTTTCCATAGAGGAATGACATCCTGTAGTCGTCATCCTTTATGTAAAGGGACCTTCTCATCTTTGGGGGTAACTGTGAGACAAAGCAAAATATGCACCTGTTTTTGCATGTTTTGATCTTCATCGGCTCAGGTATGATCCCGAGTTCCATATTTTCCTTTCTCCTGAGTGTTATATTTATCCTTTTCTCATCCCTCTTGATGACTGTATTGAGTATCTCATCACTTCCATGAAATATAAGGTCTATCTCATCATTTACAGGATTGCCATTTATCGAAAGGATTATATCTCCCTCTTTTATGCCTCCCATTGAGGCTATAGATCCCTTTATGATCTCCTTTATCTTCAAACCCTTATTCATTTGTGGATACTGTTTTTAATCCCCTGTACATATAATGGAGACATGAGATTACTGATGTAATTGCTGTAAGGAAAAAGAGTATTTTTAAAAAGTCCAGATTTAGATTGAGATTCACAGAGATTATGATAAGTGCTATGGTGATTACCTGTAATGTGTTTGATAGCTTTCCTAATATGGAAGGTTCTACCTTCGATGAACCTGTATGGAGATACAGTATAATCCATCCTGTGACCACTATTATATCCCTGCTTATTACTGTGATGGTCAACCACTTCGGTATGAGTTCCATTAGTGTAAGAATTATAAATGATGTTACCAGGAGGAATTTATCTGCCAGTGGATCGAGGAATGCACCGATCGGTGTCTTCTGGTTCTTTATCCTGGCAACAAGCCCATCGAAGAGGTCAGTGAGTGCTGCAACTGTAAAGAGTACGAGAGCATAATCGAATCTTTTATATATAATAGCTGTGACGAAGAGCGGTATAAGTAATATCCTGAGTATTGTTAGTGTGTTTGGTATATTCATGGTATATTCATAATCAGTGCAAAAGAGCAAGGTTTTGAAAACTCAAAACCTCTCTTCTTCATCCCAGAAGTTTTTCTGCTCTTATTTTGTTTAATTTTTTTTATTATATCAAATATCTCCTTTATGTATCTCTTTTCGAGATGAAAATCCATCCTCTCTGCTATTCCTTTTGCCTTTCTAAGATACTGGAGTCCTTTATCGAGTGAGTTTCTCATTAATTCAAGTTGTGCTAGACCTATACTAGCATATGCAAGACCCCTTCTGTCACCTGTCTTGTTAAATAATGATTCTGCCATTTTAAAGTACTTCCTCGAGTCCTTAATCTCGCCTTTCGAGAGAGAGAGCATTCCCATGCTCCAGAGTGTATAGGCTGAACTCACCCTGTCATTTATTCTCCTGTATATCTTCATTGCTTTCTTAAAGTTCAATAATGCCTCATTTTTGTGGTCCATCATCCTCAGTGCATTTCCTATTCCACAGTAAGAGTATGCTATTCCGAAACGATCTTTCAACTCCCTGAAGATGGAATTTGCCTGAAGATAGTATCTTAATGAAAGTCTGTATCTTTTACTCACCCTCATTACACCACCAAGACTATTAAGGGTATATGCTATTGCCTCTGTATCGTTTATTTCTTTGAATATCTTCATTGCCTGTCTGAGATAATTTATTGCTTTTTTCAGATCACCCCTTATTCTCATCGCTACTCCCTTTGCCCACAGTGCAAATCCAGTGCCCTTTTTGTCCCTGTTCTTTCTGTATATCCTTTGAGCCCTGTCAAAGTATTTTAGGGATTCTTTCCAGCATCCCAGCGCTCTTACTGATAAACCGATACCTATAAGGGAGTCTGCCATATTTAACTGATCATCGATACTCTCTGAGTATCTGAGCGCCTTTCTGTAATTTTTTATTGATTCCATGAAATCTCCATTAAGTCTCATGGAATCTGCCATTCCTATAAGAGATGTTATGACTCCATCGATATCATTGAGTCTTCTGTAGAGTTTAAGGGCATTTTTATATTCCTTTATGGATTTACCGAAGAGTGAGTCATTTCTTAATCTTTCTGCCTTCTGGAGTATATTATCTGGATTTAAGATGGCTTTGTTCATGATTTAAGGATTTTCGAGTATATTCCTTATTTTTTTCATTAATTCCTTATAGTCTTCTGAATTGTAGAATCCAGAACCCATCACGACTATGTCAGCGCCTGCATCTACGACCTCTTTTATGTTGTCAGATTTTATACCGCCGTCCACCTCAAGAAGGGTATCGAGACCTTTGTCATCTATCATCTCTCTCAAGCGTCTTATCTTTTCAAGGCATGATGGTATGAATTTCTGTCCACCAAATCCAGGGTTTACTGACATAACAAGGACGAGGTCAAGGTCTCCTATGATATGTTCGAGATTCCATATAGGAGTAGCAGGATTTAGTGATACCCCTACTTTCACGCCGCTTTCCTTTATCCAGTGGATTGTTCTGTGAAGATGTGTGGATGTCTCATAATGTACTGTAAGGTAGTCTGCACCTGCTGATATAAACTCCTTCAAAAATCTTTGAGGTTCTTCTATCATAAGATGAACATCGAGTGGTAGTCTCGTTGCCTTTCTTATTGCATCCACAACGAATGGACCGATCGTTATATTCGGAACGAAGTGTCCATCCATTATATCGATATGGAGCATGTCTACGCCTGCTTCTTCTGTCTTTCTTATCTCATCTTCGAGTCTTAAAAAATTGGCTGAAAGTAATGAAGGAGCAATCATTACCATGGGAGTAACCTCAAATAGTTAAATATTAACCATTATAACATATTTTCTCTAAGTATCAGAAATTAAATTGAAGGTGTTATTTTTAGGAAGGAATTCATGCTTAGTGAGTCTTTTTTTATGATATAATTTTGCTTTCATGAAATTCTACCTTATTTTTGAATTCCATCTCATTGAGTACAATTATATCAACCGCTATAGGAATTCGTTCAGAGAAGAAAGGATAGTATCTCTTGATTCTCTCAAGAGGATTATCAGGAAGATCCTTAGAGATGATTAGCAGATCTACATCACTTAATCCTGTATGTTTTCCAGAGGCAATAGTGCCAAAAAGTCTTATCTCCTTTATTTCAGGAAAGATTTTGCGGGATTCTTCTATGACTTTTTTCAGGATATCAAGAAGACTCTCCCTTTCCAGAAAGAATGCCTTCACAGAACCTGATGATACAGTCTGTCGCATCGATCGCCTCCTTTGCCTGTTTTTCTGAAAAGTAATCTGCTGGTTTTCCAGAAGGAAAACCATTCGGGTATCGTGGTGGAATATAGTAGATATCAAGAAGCTGGGCCTTTTCTTTTATTTCAGAAGGAATAGGGATCTTTTTTGATAACACCTTGCAGATCTCGGTTAAAGAATGTCCCCAGATAGTAATTCCATGTTTTAATGCAAGGGCTTTAAGGACCTTTTCTGCTGACTGTTGAGATGTAAAGCATGCCCATTCATAAAATTTATATTTTAAGTCAAGATGTGCTCTTTCGAGATCTCTTTTGCCCTGCTCATACCAATCTTTCCACCTATTCATGAGTGAATTATAGCAAAGATTAAGATGTTTGATAAATCATTCAAGTCTCTTACTTATAATCCTCAACTATTATGCCTTGATAGATATTCGATAGCATCTCTTACAAGTCCAAGATCGACCCTCGTATTCAGGCATGGACCGAATGGTCTTTCATTCGGAATTCCTATCACAGGCATTGGATATGTATCGACTATCCCGCTTGAGAGGTCCCTTTCACATGCAACCGCAACGATGGCATCAGGTCTTACATCCTTCACTATCCTCCTTGCGAGTGTCCCGCCTGTTGCCACGAATAGTTCTATGTGGAATCTATCAGCTAGCTCGATAAGGTCCTTTATCTCGCATTTTCCACATCCCTTACAGTTTCTTATATTGTGTGTAATCCTTATATTGCATTCATTTATCTGGAGGCAATGGGGTAAGAGGAGGAGGAGTCTCTTTGCAGATACCTTCTCTGCCCTGACGAGTCTGTTGTTGAGGTTTATGATGATGGACTGAAGTCTCTCCTTCATGTTCTTGAGGAAGAGTCCTGTAAACATGAATAATGGATAAAGAAATCTGAGTACGATACCCCTTATGAATCTGTAGAGATTCACTTTCCTATGTATTCTCCCTCTTTTAATCCTCTTCCAAAAAGAAATGATTTTGCTTCCATCGCATTTTTACCCTCTGGTTTTAATTCGAGTATCTCAAGGAGACCATCTCCTGTACCTATTATTAGCCTTCTTGATGCACTCTCTATCCTCCCTGGCATCCCATTACCCTCAAGGACCCTTGAGGAGAAAATTATTACCCTCTTTCCTCTAATAAATGTGTACGCACATGGCCATGGGACCATACCCCTCACCATATTATGGATCTTTTCTGCAGATTTGCTCCAGTCAATAAGACCTTCTTCCTTTTTCAAAGGTGGTGCATATGATGGTGTACCTCGCTGGGGAGTAGGTTTTATAATAGACCTTCTGAGACCATTGATTGTATCTATGAGTAATCTTGCTCCGATCTCTGATAGTCTCTCACTCAATGTGATGGCATTCTCTTCTGGAGAGATCTCGACCTCCGTCATCAATAATATATCCCCTGTATCGAGACCCTCATCCATGAGCATGGTTGTGATGCCTGTCACTTTTTCTCCATTGATGATTGCCCATTGTACTGGTGCTGCACCCCTGTACCTAGGGAGTAAAGAGGCATGGAGATTCACAGAATACTTTGGAATCCTGAGAAGCTCGCCTGGAAGTATCTTTCCATATGCAACTACTATAAAGAATTCTGGCTTCAGTGACCTTATGTATTCGATAAATTCAGTATCCCTCAGTCTTTCTGGTTGTATTACAGGAATCGATCTTTCACTCGCAAATTCCTTTACAGGTATAGGAATGAGTCTCTTCTTTCTGTCGTATTTATTGCTCTGTGTAATAACCAGGGCTATCTTTTCTCCTGATTCATATAATGCCCTGAGGGAGGGTATAGCAAACCTGGGGGTTCCAAAAAATATAATGGACATTATCTATTTCGATAAACTCTCTTTAAGAATCTGTCTTTTGAATAGTTCCCTTCTGAAAGACCCGAGTCTATCGAATATGAGAAATCCATCAAGGTGATCTATCTCATGCTGAAGAGCCCTGCTCAGAAGACCATCTCCCTCTATTCTCAGAGGATTACCATATTTATCGAGCCCTGTTACGACGACCTTTTTTGCTCTCTTGATATGGAGGATATGTCCTGGAAGACTTAGGCAACCTTCCTCTGAGTCTATCTCTCCTTCTTTCTGGATTATTTCAGGGTTTATGATGCATATAAGGTTTGATTTTCCTTCTCTGTATTCTGTATCCAGGACAATGATCCTTTTTGAGACCCCGACCTGAGGTGCTGCAAGTCCGATCCCTGGAGCATTGTACATGGTCTCAGCCATGTCATCAATCAGTCTCTCTATATCTTTATTGATTTCATGAACAGGTTCTGCCTTCCTCTTGAGGACATCATTAGGATATGTTCTTATCTTGAGTATTGCCATATAAAATTATAACATTTTTAATATTTTTTAGAGGGCTGATAACATTGCTCCTGACTTTATCAGTTGAGACCTCAAGAATCGATTTTCTGTTTCATAAGTTATTGAAAATCATTCAGGATAATGAAGAGCAGTCTTTCTGTAAGACCTGTATTTCACTGGACAGCGAGGAGGATAAAGGGGCATTTTGTAGTATGTTTCATAGCGTTTTTACTATTAAGGACACTTGAGTTGATACTGAGAGTTAAAGAAGAGAAGGTATCTTCAGAGAGAGTAAAAGAGGCATTAAGGGAGATGGTAGTAACAGAGCTGAGCATTGAAGGAAGGAAGTGCTATCTTAGACATAAACTCAGTGAGTTTCAAAAAAGGATAATGAGAATAGTCAAGGCAAAGGTACCAGAGAATCTCACAGTAGTAGAAGACTTTTCTATATAAACCCTACATAACCATCTAAAAAGAACCCTTGTTGTGCAAAAGATGATGGTTTTAAAAATAAGAATGCTTATTTTTCAATGGGTTAGAAAAATTAACTGATAAAGTCAAGAGAAAATATCCTCAATTAGCCTTACCGCCTCCTCAGGTGTAACCCTTTCTGTATCTATAGTAATTTCAGGATTCAAGGATTCTTCATATGGCACTGTAATACCAGGCACAGGCCATCCCTTACTACCCTTCTTATAAATATCTACAGGCGCTCCATGAAGTTCTCTTCTTCTCGCCTCCCGCTCCATACATAATTCAATAGATGCCCTTAAATAAACCTCTCTAAAATCAGGAATGGATGTCCTTGCTAGTTCACGCCATCTTCGCCTGTTCCCTGTTGCATCTATTATCACGGAGATGCCTGATTCATACAAAATCTTTGCAAAATACACTACACACCTGTAAAGAATCTCCCTTTCCTCCTCTGAATAAGATGGCTCTGGGGTAACAAATCTTCTTATCTCATCCATTCTCAAAATCTTCCACTCTGGATGCCTCTTTAAAAACTCCTCTGCAACGGTGCTCTTACCGCTTCCAGGAAGACCGGTTATCCATATAACGCATGCCATTTCTTACTGTCAGCAGTCGCCTCAGAGCCAAAAATAAGGGCTCTTTACAATATCCTTGCAAATGAAAAAAAGAGGAAATATCGAATTCATCTTAGAAACACTGAAAAAGCTTTAAGCAAACATCTCTGACATTCTCTTTTCGAGATTGATTCTATTATTATAGATCGAGATCAGATAAAGCCTTCAGAAACTCAACTCGATGAGATGAGTTCAATATATTTTGATTTCTCCTTTAACTGTTCGTTTAGAACCTCCCTCATAAGATTACATGCTTCTATAACTTTTTGGTTGGATACACTGTAATAAATATTAACACCGACTCTCCTTGTCTTTAATATACCCTTATGTCTCATCAGGGCAAGGTGCTGTGATACATTTGCCTTTGGAACACCGAGTATCTCTACGAGTTCTGTAACGGTCTTCTCACCATTTTTCAAAACATTCAATATCTCGATCCTCTTGGGACTCGAAAGAACCTTACAGATATCTGCCTGTAACTCATAAATTGTTCTCTGCCTTTTCATATTTATATTCTATGAAATTAATATATATATGTCAATATAAACCTCCCAACACATAAATATAGACATCTTAACCAGTTTATAGATGCAATTGAGACAGAAAGAGCACCGGGCAAAAGTAAATTTGTTGATTTTTATACATAGTTTTCATTAGACTTAATTTAACCATATGGCATCTTTATGGAATAAAACCTATTTAATACTCCCTTTCATATCCGGGATTTTACTCTGTCTTTCGTTCCCGGTATTTGATTTTTCATTCCTTGCCTGGATCAGTTTGATACCCCTTCTCATAACACTCGATAGAGTAGATCTCGGAAAAAACAGGGCTTTCATGGCTGGTTTCATATTCGGTCTCATATACTTTACAGGCACCCTTTACTGGATATACCACTCCATACATTATTATGGAAATCTCAACCTCATTTTAAGTTTTATATGTGTATTTATCCTGTGTGCTTATCTCTCTCTGTATACAGGAATCTTTTCATTGCTTTATTACCTGATAATTAGAAATACAACCCTCCCATCTATTCTCGTTGCACCATCCATATGGGTGACCATGGAGTATCTAAGGGGGAAACTCTTCACAGGATTTCCATGGGCACTTATAGGTTATTCTCAATATAAATCTTTATATCTAATACAGGTATCTGACATTACTGGAGTGTATGGAGTATCATTCTTAGTGGTAGCTTTTTCGAGTCTGATTGTCGATATTATCCAGATAAAAAGAAGAACACAGGAGATACCTCTCTATCCCATCCACACAAGAATCATTGGAATCGTGATGTTTATAATTATCTCAGCAGGTGTTATTGTATATGGCTACTGGAGGGTGAATCAGGTAAGACCCAGTAAGGATATAAAAATAAGCATTATTCAGGGCAATATTGAACAGGACAAGAAATGGGATCCTGAATTCCAGAAAGAGGTTATCTCGATATATGAAGATTTAACAAAAACAGAGGCCATAAAAAACTCTCCTGACCTCATTGTATGGCCAGAAACCGCTGTGCCTTTTTTCTTCTCCGAGGTACCATCCAACCCATCATCAAATGATGATTTTCTCAGTCAGTCACTTATCTATTTTCAGAAGGATCTCAACACCCACCTGCTTTTTGGTGGCATCAGAAGATATACTGAAAAAGTTGACGGGCTGACCAAGACTAACTTCTCGAATAGTGCCTTTCTGCTAAATAAGGATGGAAAACTTGTGTACTTTTATGATAAAATACATTTAGTTCCTTTCGGTGAGTATGTCCCGCTGAGGGGTATTCTCTTTTTTATAGATAAACTCACAGTGGGCATTGGGGATTATAAAGAAGGCAGAGAATATAAACTTGCCACCACACCTGTTGGGGATTTTGGAACAGTTATTTGTTATGAGATAATATTTCCTGAACTTGTAAGAAAGTTCTTTAATAAGGAAGGAGATTTTATCGTAAATATTACAAATGATGCCTGGTTCGGAAAGACATCAGGTCCTTACCAGCATTTCAACACCGCTATTTTCAGGGCAGTGGAGAACAGAAAACCTGTGGTAAGGGCAGCAAATACAGGCATATCTGGATTTATTGATAGTAATGGCAGGATAATCCTGTCATCCCGATTATTTGAAAGAAAGGCAATGACCATGAGCATAAAGGGTGAGAAGACAGTTTCATTTTATACAAGGTATGGCGATATCTTTACATATATATGCATATTAATAAGCATACTCTGCCTTTCGAAGATAACAAGGTTTTAGAAGGAGACAAAAATGCTAATAAAGGATGAAATGAAGATTGAACTCGAAAATCTGAAAGAGAGAATATCTTATCTTAGGGGGTATCTTTGATATTGATCGAATCAGGACAGAAATACTTCAGATTGAAGATACCCTTAAAAAGGATGAGGTCTGGTCTTCACCTGAAAAATTGAAAGAATTACAAAAGAGAAAGTCATATCTCGAAGATACACTTCAGCCGTTTGAATTACTAAATAATCTTTTAAAGGATAGCGAGGATATTCTCGGTCTTCTTGATGAAGAGGAGGGAGAGATCTTTATTCCAGATTTAAAAAATAATTTTAAAAGGATAAAACATGTTGCTGATGAGATCGAAATAAAACACCTGATGAGGGATGAACTCGATAGAAATAATGCAATACTCAGTATCCATCCAGGCGCAGGGGGCACAGAAAGTCAGGACTGGGCTGAAATACTTTTGAGGATGTACCTCAGGTGGGCACAAAGGCACGGATTCAAGACAGAGATCGTGGATATCATCGAAGGTGAAGAAGCTGGTATCAAGGATGTAACAGTTACGATCAATGGCTTGTATGCATACGGTTATCTCAAGGCAGAGGCTGGAATACACAGACTTGTTAGAATATCACCATTCGATGCAAATAAGAGAAGACATACATCCTTTGCTGCTGTTTATGTATACCCTGAGGTTGATGAAGACATAAACATAGAGATTAAAGATGAGGACATAAGGGTTGATACATTCAGGGCATCAGGAGCAGGAGGCCAGCATGTAAACAAGGTCTCCTCTGCTGTAAGAATAACCCATATTCCTACTGGAATAGTTGTCACTTGCCAGAATGAAAGGTCGCAGCACAGAAACAAGACTATGGCATTGAAGATATTGAAGGCAAAACTTTATGATATCCAGTATAAAAAACAGCAGGAGAAGATAGAAAACATTGTTGGAGAGAAAAAGAATATATCATGGGGAAATCAGATAAGGTCTTATGTTTTACAGCCTTATCGTCTCGTCAAGGATCACAGGACAGGTGTTGAAAAAGGAGATGTTGATACAGTCTTTGATGGAGAGATAGATGATTTTATAAAGGAATATCTTAGGATGATTAATAAAGAAAATATTTTAAATATGAAGGTGAGCCATAATTAACTCACAAACTTCTACTGAAATGATTTGTTTATATTAATTATGATAGTGGTTGTAGTAGTAAATGTTGAAATGTTGAAATCTAAAAAAAATGAAAAAAATAAAGAGGTTCTTATGAATAAGTTCTGTTAAATTCGTTGAATGATACTGACATTTAAAGATAGAATTAAATTTTTATCAAAATATTAACATTATGAACACAAACAATTAAGAAAATTACTAACAGGTGTTAGTAAAATGTTAAAAAAAATTGATATATCAGAGACATGGCACACTATACTCTCTAAAATAGAGGAGAGGGTTGAAAAAAGCTCATTTGAACTCTGGTTTAAGCCTGTGAAACTCGTTGAGATAAAAGAGACGGCTATATTGATAGAGGTTCCCAATAGATTCTTTAAAGAGTGGCTAGAGGAAAATTTTATGCAGGTACTTACAAATGCATTTCTGGAGACAGTGAATATAAGTGCGCCTGTGAAATTTAGGATAGCAGAGAAGGATATAGAGTTAAAAAAAGAAGAGGCACAGATTGAAAACAGAACAAGAAAACTTATAAAGAAAGGAATCTATCTTAATCCAAGATATACATTTGATTCATTCGTTGTTGGTCAATCGAATCATTTTGCTCATGCAGCGGCAAAGGTCGTCTCTGAGTCACCAGGCAGTGTTTACAACCCATTATTCATATATGGGGGAGTGGGTCTTGGAAAAACGCATCTGATAAATGCCATAGGAAATTATATCATAGATAACAACAGAGAACTTACTGTTTTATATGTACCGATAGAACAATTCACAAATGAGGTGGTCTCTGCCATAAGACACCAGAAGATGGCAGAATTGAAAGATAAATACAGGAATGTGGATGTCCTTCTAGTAGATGATATACATTTTATCACAGGAAAGGCAGCTGTTCAGGAAGAATTATTCCATACATTCAATGTCCTTTATGATAAACAGAAACAGATAGTAATGGCTTCAGATAGGCCTCCAAAGGAGATACAGGATATACCAGATAGACTGAAGACGAGATTCTCCATGGGACTGATTGCAGACATACAGTCTCCTGAGTATGAGACTAGGATTGCTATACTCAATAAAAAGGCAGAAAAGGAGAAGATAAAACTCTCCCATGATGTCGCAGACTTTATTTCGAGAAGGATAAAGTCAAATATCAGGGAACTCGAAGGCTGTCTTATAAAACTTGCTGCCCATTCATCTCTTACAAGCAGACCCATAACACTCGAGATGGCAAAGGAGATACTCAAGGATATGATTTCTGATGATACTGAAAGACCTGTTACACCTGAATTGATACAGAAGGTTGTCTCTGAGTATTTTGGCTTGAGACAGCAGGATATGAAACTCAAGAAGAGAACAAAGGAAATAGCGATCCCAAGACAGATCGGTATGTATCTCACAAAAAGGCTAACAGAACTTTCTCTGAGTGATATTGGAAAACACTTCGGTGGTAAAGACCACGCAACTGTCATTTATGCATGCAAGGTTATTGAAGAGAGGATATCAAAGGATCAATCCTTTGAGAGACTTATTAAGAGCCTTATAGATAAGATAAAGCCATAAAGGAGGAGTCATGAAGATTACAGTATCGAGAGAAGAATTATTAAGGAGACTTAGCGATATTCAAGGTATAGTGGAAAAGAAGAGCACAATGCCTATATTAAGCCATTTTCTTCTTGATGTAATAGATTATCCATTTATCTATGCTACTGACCTTGAGACTGCTGTAAGACTTCATATAAGAGGAGAGGTCATAGAAAAGGGTGTGGTGGCGATTCCTGCAAAGCCATTTATAAGTATAGTAAAAGAACTCGAGGGAGATATAATTATTGAGTCAAAGGAAAAACAATGGATTACTGTATCGTCAGGCAGATACAGAACCAGACTTGCATCCCTTGATCCGCAGGAATTCCCTCAATGGCCAGAGTTACAGGATGGAAGGGAGATTACATTAAGTTCATCTATTATTAATAAAATTATCGAGCGGGTTACCTACGCAGCAAGTGAAAGTGACACAAGATATGTCCTTAACGGGATTCTTCTCGAGATAAAGGCAGGGAATCTTATCGCAGTTGGCACTGATGGACATAGGATGGCACTTATGAAATCCCCATTGTCTGATGAGAAGTCGATGGCAGTGGAATTAAAGGTTATTCTTCCAAAGCGTGCTGCAATGGAACTCAAAAAGCTCCTCAAGGATGAAGATGTAAAGATAAAGGTAGGTAAAAACCATATACTCTTTGAAATATCTGAAGGGCTCTTTCTTACAAGGGTAATAGAAGGTACCTATCCCAATTATGAACAGGTTATACCAAAGAAGGCTTCAAAGAATCTTCTGTGTAATAAAGAGATTCTTGCAAAGGCATTAAAACGAGCATCCATCATATCAAGGGATAGATCGAATGCAGTGAAACTCGAGATGAATGATAATCTTTTGAGAATAACTTCATCTAATCCAGATGTTGGTGAAGCAGAGGAGGAGTTTAGTGTTGAGTACAAAGGAGAGCCATTTGTCATAGGTTTCAATGCCCGTTTTATACTCGATGCTATTGATGAGATAGAAGATGAAAATATCTTGATGGGATTCAATGAACCCCTTGGGGCCTCTCTTTTGAAAGGCGAGAAAGACGATTCGTATCTCTGTGTAATAATGCCGATGAGGATATAATTAAAAATGGTTAAAAGAGGAAACCCATTTCCCATTACAAAGGAGGAGAAGTAATGAAGACAAAGTCTACCAGAGGAAATGAAACAGAAAGGGTTAAACAGATTTCGACTTCTGATAATGGTGAAGAGATGAATAATGAGACGTATGGTGCAGAGGCTATAAAGATACTGAAGGGTCTTGAGGCTGTAAGAAAGAGACCCGCGATGTATATTGGCTCTACAGGAATAGAAGGTCTTCACCACCTTGTGTATGAGGTCGTTGATAACAGTATAGATGAGGCACTGGCAGGCTACTGTACACACATAGAGGTTATACTGCATCATGACGGAAGCTGTACAGTCATGGATGATGGAAGGGGGATTCCCACAGAGCCCCATCCTAGTGATCCTGAAAAAAGGAGCGCAGCAGAGATTGTTCTGACAGAATTGCATGCTGGAGGAAAGTTTGATGAAAAGGCATATAAGATCTCGGGAGGACTCCATGGTGTCGGGGTCTCAGTTGTTAATGCCCTTTCAGAATGGCTTGAACTCGAGATAAGACAGAACGGTCATGTCTATCAACAGTCGTATCGAAGGGGTGTGCCTCAAGGACAGCTTGAGATTGTTGGAAAGACAAAGTCTCGCGGCACAAAGATAACCTTCAAACCAGATCCTGAGATTTTCGAGACAGTGGAATTCAGTGCAGAGTATCTTACCCAGAGACTTAGGGAACTCGCTTTTTTGAATAAGGGCATCGAGATAATATTGAAGGATGAGAGGACAAATAAGAAGGAGGTCTTTAACTATAAGGGAGGGATAGTATCATTTGTTGAACATCTAAATAAAAATAAAACCCCTATTTATCCTAAACCCATATACATAGAAGGTGAAAGAGACAGGGTTATTGTTGAAATAGCCCTTCAGTATAATGATGGGTATTCAGAGACGATATATAGTTTTGCAAATAATATAAATACCCGAGAGGGAGGGACTCACCTTATAGGTTTTAAGTCTGCCCTCACGAGGACAGTGGGCAATTATGGCGTATCTTCTGGCATGGTAAAGGAGGGAAAGGAGTCACTAATAGGAGATGATATAAGGGAAGGTCTTACTGCAGTGGTGAGTGTGAAACTTCCATCTCCCCAGTTTGAGGGACAGACAAAGATGAAACTTGGAAATACTGAGGTAAAAGGAATCGTTGAATCCATTGTTAATGAGAAACTTGGGCAGTTTTTTGAGGAGAATCCATCAGTTGCAAGGAAGATAGTCGAAAAGGCTTTGCAGGCTGCAAGGGCAAGGGAGGCTGCGAGGAAGGCAAAGGAGCTCACAAGGAGGAAGGGAGCTCTTGAGGACACATATCTTCCAGGAAAACTTGCTGATTGTTCTGAAAAGGATCCTTTATTGTCTGAATTGTTTATAGTCGAGGGAGATTCTGCTGGAGGATCTGCAAAACAGGCAAGGGATAGAAGATTTCAGGCAATACTTCCTTTAAGGGGTAAGATACTCAATGTTGAGAAAGCTCGTTTTGATAAGATGCTCTCGAGTGAGGAGATAAAGGTTCTCATCACTGCGCTGGGAACAGGAATAGGACCTGAAGATTTTGATATATCAAAGATCAGGTATCACAAGATTATTTTGATGACAGATGCCGATGTGGATGGTGCCCACATAAGGACATTACTTCTTACATTTTTTTTCAGACAGATGCCAGCTGTCATCGAAAAGGGTTATCTTTATATAGCACAACCTCCTCTTTATAAGATTAAAAAAGGAAGGATGGAGAGGTATGTCCAGAATGATTCTGAACTTCAGGATATGCTTTTTAATCTTGCACGGGAAGAGATGGCTGTTGAGTCAGGAGACAAAAGAATAGTAGAAGGTGAAAGATTTGTTAATCTCCTTAAGAGGATACAGAGTTTTGAGAGGATAATGGAGTGGTTCAGGCTCCAGAGGAAAGATCCTGATGTTTTGAGATTTCTTATTGAAAATGGTGTAACTAAGGATTTATTTAAATCAAAGACAAGGGTTAAGGAACTTTTGGGTATTCTCACAGAGAGATTCAAGGATCTTAAAGGAGAGGTAAAGGAGGATGAAGAACATAACTCTTATATGATAGATATAAAGAGACAGTTGTATAAAACAGGAATAGGCATTGAACTTGTTACATCGCCAGATTATAAAGAACTCGAGTCGATCTACAAAAGCAGGGAGGACATAAAGCCACCTTATACTATCCTTGTAACAGACAATAAAGGATGGAAGAAGGAAGATAGGGAGATTCTTATAGATAAGGAACTCCTTGATATGGCGCTCTCCATTGCAAGAAAAGGGCTTACCATTCAGAGATATAAGGGGCTTGGAGAGATGAATCCTGATCAGCTTTGGGAGACGACCATGTCACCTGAGAAGAGGTCCCTTTTGCAGGTAACTATTGAAGACTCTGTTAAGGCTGATGAGATATTTACCATTATGATGGGAGATCAGGTAGAACCGAGAAAGGAGTTTATAATGAAACATGCCCTGGAGGCAAAGCATCTTGATATTTAGTACGATAGTGCTAATATTGCACTGATATTACAAAAGAGGAGATAAAAAAGATGGGTTACCAGATTGCCAAGATAGAAGAAGAGATGAAGGTGAGTTATCTCGATTACGCGATGAGTGTGATAATAGGGAGGGCATTGCCTGATGTGAGGGATGGGCTCAAACCTGTTCAAAGAAGGATACTCTATGCCATGTTCAGGGAAGGCCTTCTGCCTGGTAAGAAATATTCTAAATGTGCAGGTGTGGTCGGAGAGGTTCTGAAAAAATACCACCCCCATGGAGATACTGCAGTATATGATGCCCTTGTAAGAATGGCTCAGGACTTCAATATGAGGTATCCACTTATAGATGGACAGGGGAATTTTGGTTCAATAGATGGAGACCCTCCCGCTGCATACAGGTATACAGAGGCGAGACTTGCAAAGATAGCAGAAGAGATGATTGCAGATATAGATAAGGAGACCATAGACTTTATACCTAATTTTGATGAGACCACTACAGAGCCTGTTGTTCTTCCATCAAAGATACCGAATTTACTTATTAATGGTTCATCAGGTATTGCAGTAGGGATGGCTACAAATATACCTCCACATAATCTCAATGAGGTAATTGATGCCTGTGTAAAACTTCTTGAAGATCCTGATGTCTCCATAGAAAAGTTGATGGAGATTATAAAAGGACCTGACTTTCCCACAGGTGGAATTATCCATGGAAGACAGGGTATCAGGGATGCGTATATTCATGGTAAGGGCATCATAAAGATAAGGGCGAAAGCGAGGATAGAAAAAGATAAAAAGGGAGAAAGGATAGTGGTGAGTGAGATTCCCTATCAGGTGAATAAATCCAGCCTTGTAAAGAGGATAGCAGAGCTTATCAAGGAAAAAAAGTTTGAAGGGATCTCGGATTTAAGGGATGAGTCAGATAGAGACGGTATAAGGATCGTCATTGAATTGAAAAGAGGTGAGTATGCGCAGGTCGTCCTTAACAATCTATACAAACATACTCAGATGGAGTCCTCCTTCGGCATAATAATGCTCTGTCTTGTGAATGGCCAGCCGAGGATACAGAATCTTAAGAAGATGCTCAATCTATTCTTACAGCACAGGAAGGATGTTGTAATAAGAAGGACCTCTTACGATTTAAAGAAGGCTGAAGAAAGGGCACATATCCTTGAGGGATTAAAGATAGCCATTGAACACCTAGATGAGATTATCAATCTAATAAGGAATTCGAGATCTCCAGAAGAGGCAAAGACAGGGCTTATTAGTAAGTTTCCTCTTACAGAGATTCAGGCGCAGGCCATACTCGATATGAAACTCCAGAGACTCACTGCCCTTGAAAGGGATAAGATAATAAATGAGTACAATGAGACATTAAATGAGATAAAGAGACTCAAAGAAATTCTCGCCAGTGAAAGACTTGTTCGAGAGATTATTAAGAATGAACTCCTTGATATAAAGGCAAGATATGGAGATGAAAGAAGAACAGAGATTATGGATGAGACCAGAGAGGTGACTATTGAAGACCTGATTAAGGAAGAGGAGACAGTCATTACAATCTCTCATCAGGGTTATGTGAAGAGGAATCCCATCTCGGTTTACAGGAGTCAGAGAAGAGGCGGAAAGGGCCTTACAGGAATGGAGACAGGAGAGGAGGATTATGTATCTGATCTTTACATAGGTTCAAGCCATGACTATATCCTTTTCTTTACAAATAAGGGAAGACTTTACTGGTTGAAGGTCTATCAGATACCGGAGGCAGGAAGGGCAACAAAGGGTAAGGCAATTGTTAATCTTATTCCTATTGAACCTGATGAAAAGATTGCTACTGCATTGGTCACACCTCTTGAGAAGGAAAGTGATAATCAGTATCTTGTCTTTTTCACCAAGAAGGGATATGTGAAGAAGACAGACCTCAGGGAATACAGTAATCCAAGAGGAAAGGGTATCATAGCCATGACACTAGAGGATAAAGATGAATTGATTGCTGTGAGAAAGACAGATGGCAAAAAAGATTTGATAATAGGCACAAAGAATGGTCTTGCCATAAGATTTTCCGAGAACGAGGTGAGGCCTGTTGGAAGGGTGGCAAGGGGAGTCATAGGAATAAAATTGACCAGGGGAGATGAGGTCGTCTCTGCTGATATAGCAGAGAAAGGGACAACGCTCCTTACATTGACTGAAAGAGGATTTGGTAAGAGAACGGATATAGATGATTATCCCCTCCAGAGAAGATTTGGAAAGGGAGTTATTTCCATAAAGATTACTGAAAAGGGTGGAAGTGCTGTAGGCGTGCTTCAGGTGAGGGAAGAGGATGAGATAATGTTAATCACAAATTCCGGTAAACTTATCAGGACAAAGGTAAAATCAGTTCCTGTTCAGGGAAGGTCCACTCAGGGTGTGAGGCTCATGGATGTTGAACCTTCTCAGAAGGTTGTGAGTATAGGAAAGATTGTAGAGAAGGAAGAGGGAGAAGAAGGGAATGAGATTAGAACTTCATGAGTTTTATTGATTGGTTGCTGGTATTAATATATTTTTCCTTCTCCCTGTTTATTGGTCTTTACTTTACAAAGAGGGCATCGAAGAATCTTGAAGAGTTTTTTCTCAGTGGAAGGAGCATTCCGTGGTGGCTTGCGGGTACATCTATGGTTGCAACCACCTTTTCCGCTGATACCCCTCTTTATGTCACGGGTCTTGTAAGGACAGAAGGTATTTACGAGAACTGGCAGTGGTGGTGTTTTGTCTTCTCAGGCATGCTCGGCGTGTTTGTTTTTTCGAGATTCTGGAAGAGAAGCGGTGTGATGACGGATGTGGAGCTTATTGAATTGAGATACTCAGGCAGTTCTGCAAGGATGCTTAGGGCATTCAAGGCAATATATTTTTCGACCATCATCCACACAATAATCAAGGCACAGGTGATACTCGCTATGGCAAAGATCCTTGATGTGATGCTCGGATGGGCAAAGTGGCAGGGTATAGTTGTCTCGAGTGCAATAACCCTCCTTTATACCATCTTTTCAGGTTACTGGGGTGTTCTCACGACCGATTTCCTTCAGTTTCTCATTGCTATGCTTGGTGCAGTGATACTTGCAGTTATGTCTGTTTTCCGTGCAGGGGGATTATCAGGAATAAAAGATAATCTTGAAAGTAGTAAACTCGATTTTTTTCCTCCTCTTACAGATGAAAATGGTTTTTTGAGTTTAGCTTTTCTAACATTTTTAGGTTATACAGGTATTACATGGTGGTCTAAATATTCCTCTGATGGTGGAGGTGTTATTGTCCAGAGGGTTATCTCTTCGAAAAATGAAAGGGAAGGGGTGAAGGCTGCACTATTTTTTAATATAGTGCATTATTGTCTGAGGACATGGCCATGGGTCTTTACTGCCCTCGCGTCTTTAGTGATATACCCTATGTTGAAGGATCATGAGATCGGTTATCCTTTGCTTGCAATGGAGATACTCCCTCATGGTCTTAAGGGTTTGATGCTTGCCTCTTTCTTTGCTGCATTTATGTCCACCCTGAGTACATATCTTAATCTTTCATCAGCATACTTTATTAATGATTTCTACAAACCATTTCTGAGACCTTTTTCCAGTGAGTCCCATTATATTAAGATAGCTAGGTTCTCAATGCTTTTTCTTAGTATTATCACAGGAGTGGTAACATACTATGTTGAATCCATCTCCGGGATCTTTACATTTCTCATAGCATTTGGTTCAGGCACAGGTCTTGTGTATATCCTAAGATGGTTCTGGTGGAGGATAAATGCATGGAGCGAGATATCTGCGATGATCGCATCAACGGTTTCAACAATCTTTATATATATCTATTTTCCTGAGATACCTTATTTTGAAAAATTGCTCTTTATTGTACTCACATCAACAATTGTATGGATTATCGTGACTTTTATTACGCCTCCTGTGGATATGGAAAAACTCCGTCTCTTTTATTCAAAGGTAAAGCCTCCACTTATTGGCTGGAGGGCACCGTGTTTTCATGTTATCATGAATGAGGATAATGCATCCATATTTAAGGATCACATTATGCCATGGTTAAGCAGTTCTATCTTTATAATCTCTCTAACCTTCGCACTCGGTAAGTTATTACTTGGTGAATATAAGTCCTCATTGATATATACAGTTATTTCGGTTTTAATGTTTTTCTTTTTCAGAAAAGCGATATAAAAAGCGCAAGCACGAAAGATCGAAAGAGCGGAAGTACAGAAGAGGGAAAAAGCAGAAGTTAATACTCCTTGTCGCAATCCCTTCTAAATGAAATCTTGTTTCCTACTGCCCCCTCAAATTTTTTATTTTTAATGGGTTAGAAGTCAACAATCGTTGATTTTTTGTAAACAGCAAAGTTAAAGATTTTTTTCTAAAGCTAGAACTTTAGATGCCTCATAATCAGTTGTCAAAGAACTAAAATGTAACAGTTATTAAAATATACCCCATATTGATCTAAAATGCAAGCAAAATTTTTTACAAAAAGACCTCCACACCCTCGAGCACACTTTCTCCATTTCCTATTTTGCAGACAAGGTTATTAACAGGCAATGGATATATCCTTACATCATCCTCACTGTGGTTAATAAAGCTTGAAAGACTCTTTGCATTTTTTCAAAAATAACAAAAAATGGAATCTTAAATTACTCAAATTATCGGCATCTCTTTGTAAATGAGCTCTTTTATCCCAGAACCCATCAGAAACTCCATATATATCCATCTGTGTTATCTCTATTTTAGGGTTTTTCATTAGCCGTTCATAAAGGTGGATGGAAGAGGAGTATATGTGTAAATTATGCTTTATTGATGAAGGCGGCTTTTCATTTTTATGTGGAAGTTATCGTGTATCAGCCTGCTTTGAAGAAATAATAGAGATAAAATAGATAAAAAAGAAGGATTACTTTGGTCATCCTTAGATGAGGATAGTAAACTCTCCATGTGGAGGTTATTACTAAAAAGCGAACGCGGACTGGGAAATTTAATAATTTACGTGTTATGTTCTCAGAAATATAATTTATCCATATATAAGATAAATTAATTTCTTTTTTTGGTTGACAAAGTCTATTGACTTGATGTATAAAAGTAACAATTTATGCCAGGTAATTATACTCCAGTAGAATATTTACCATTACTCATCTTTATTCTCCTTGCTGGAGGAGTGGGACTGGGTCTGTTGGTCTTTGCTTGGTTTGTAAGGCCAAGAAGACCATATTCTCAAAAACTCTTGCCTTATGAATCAGGTATTACCCCTCAAGGAGAACCAAGATATAGATTCTCCGTGAGGTTTTATATTATAGCAATCCTTTTTGTTATATTCGATGTTGAGGCTATATTTCTGTATCCATGGGCAATTGTCTTTGACAGAATAGGATTGTTTGCATTTATTGAGATGATTATATTTATTGTGATACTTCTTATTGGTTATTTATATGCCTTGAAGAAGGAGGCTTTTAAATGGGATTGATTATCGATTCAACGGTTGAGCTCGTTGAGGTTGAGGAAGGGGTCAGGATAATTCCAGGGGCCAATACTATAATCGCAAAACTCGATAAACTGATAAACTGGGGGAGGGCATCGTCTATCTGGCCTGTGACATTTGGATTAGCCTGCTGTGCAATAGAGATGATGACAACAGGTTCAAGCCACTATGACCTTGACAGGCTCGGAATTATCTTCAGAGGTTCTCCGAGGCAGGCTGATTGCATGATAGTTGCTGGAACTGTGACAAAGAAGATGGCTCCTGTAGTGAGAAGGGTTTATGACCAGATGCCTGAACCGAGATATGTGATTTCTATGGGTAGTTGTGCATGTTCGGGTGGTATCTATAATACATATGCGGTTGTTCAGGGATGTGATACTTTTCTTCCTGTAGATGTTTATGTCCCTGGATGTCCGCCAAGGCCCGAGGCATTACTTTATGGATTCCTTAAACTTCAGGAAAAGATAAAGAAGGAGCAAATGAGATGGAGCCCCTTCAGATAGCGCAGAGACTCAAAGATAATTTCCCAGAAGAGGTGAAGGAGATAAGAGAATTCAGGGGACAGGTGTCTGTTATTGTGAGAAGATCGCGGATAACGGATATTATCCGTTATCTCAAGGAAGACCCTGAGATCCAGATGGATTATTTAAGGGACCTTTGTGGAGTGGATTACCTCAGAAGAAAGATACCTCGATTCGAGGTTGTATACCATCTTTATTCAATAAAATACAGACATATGATAAGGATAAAGGTAGAGGTTCCTGAGGATGAACCTGTGATAGATACCCTCGTGCCCATCTATCGAGGTGCAGACTGGCATGAGAGGGAGTGTTTCGATATGTTCGGTATAAGATTTAATGGACATCCTGATTTGAGAAGGGTCCTTCTGCCTGAGGACTGGGAAGGTTATCCATTGAGAAAGGATTATCCATTGAAGGGTCCGGAGTTTGAAGATGATTGGAAGGGATTTCGTGAAGTAGTTGAACTCGCACAACAGAATAGAAAATATGACTGGTATGGTAAAGAGGAGATATTTTGGAAGATAGAAGATTAGGACTTGAGACTAAAGAACTCATTGTCAGCATGGGACCTCAGCATCCCTCAACGCACGGGGTTCTGAGACTCGTCCTTGAACTCGATGGTGAGACTGTCGTTAAGTGCACACCGTATGTGGGTTATCTCCACAGAGGGACAGAAAAACTCTGTGAAGACAGAACATATCTTAATGCCCTTCCATTAAGTGACAGGCTTGATTATATATCAGGAATGGCAAATAATGTTGGGTATGTCCTTGCAGTCGAGAGATTATTCGGTATTGAAGCACCTTTAAGGGCAAAATTTATCAGGACAATAGTATCAGAGATGACAAGGATATCGAGCCATCTACTGTGGCTTGCAACCCATGCTTTAGATATTGGTGCGATGACAGTATTTCTTTATACATTTCGTGAAAGGGAGTGGTTACTCGATCTTTTTGAGCAACTTTGTGGAGCAAGGCTCACAACGAGTTATCCGAGGATAGGTGGTGTGAGGAATGATGTAAATCAGGAATTTCTTGACAGCCTTTATAAATTTACAGAAGAGTTTCCTGAAAGGATCCTTGAGTACGAGACTCTTATTGATCAGAACAGGATATGGTTACAGAGAACAAAGGGAATAGGAGTTATATCAGCAGAAGAGGCGATAAACTGGGGGCTCACTGGTCCAGTGCTCAGGGGTTCGGGAGTCCCTTACGATGTGAGAAAATTTGCGCCATACGATGCTTATCCAATGGTGGAGTTTGAAGTACCTATTGGAAAGAATGGAGATGTTTATGACAGATATAGAGTGAGGATGGAAGAATTAAGACAATCAAACAGAATAATACGCCAGTGCATAGAGAAGATTCCTGAGGGTCCTGTAATGTCCCCTGATGCCCCCAAGTTTACCCTTCCACCAAAAGACAGGGTCCTTGCTGATATGGAGTCTCTTATACACCATTTTGTACTTATAACGAAAGGACCAATCTCTGCTCCAGAGGGAGAGATATATTCTGCTGTTGAGGTTCCCAAGGGTGAACTTGGTTTCTATATTGTGAGCGATGGGAGTGGTAAACCTTATAGATTGAGATTAAGATCTCCATCATTTGTTCATGCCTCTGTTCTGCCAAGACTCTGTGAGGGTGGACTCGTTGCAGATGTTATTGCAAACATAGGTACAATAGATATCGTTCTTGGTGAATGTGATAGATAAATTTTAGATGGGCCTGGTATATAGGTTCTGAAAAGTGAGAAGGTCTCAGATAGAGGCAAATATAATGTTTGCCCATATAAAAAAGATGGACACGAAAGTGTGCTCCTACAAGAGGAATCTGTATCATGGAAATGATGGAAATATTAAAAAGGTCTAGATTCTTTTCATCCCTCAATGATGATGAGATAAAGCGTATTCTTCCACTATTTAATGAAGAAAGATACAGTGCTCAGGAGGTTATATACAAGGAGGGTGAAAGAGGTGATACCCTCAATCTTATCGTTGAGGGAAAGGTGAATGTAGCGAGGGTGACTGCTGAGGGTGAATATCTGAATCTGTCGAGTATAAAGGAGGGAGAGGTTTTCGGTATCATGTCCTTTTTTGATGGCAGTCCCCACAGCGCAACCATAATTGCTCAGGAAGATGTGAGACTCCTTGTACTAAAAAGAGATGACTTTGAGAGGCTTCTTGAGTCAGAATCTGTAATCTATGCAAAGATTGTGAAGAATCTTGCGATGTATCTCGCCTCCATTCTAAGGGATATGAATTCTCAGTACATGGATCTTATGCACATGATGTTCAGAAAGAGTAAATAATTTTTCAGGAACAAAGAACTGAGGAATGAATTTAAAGAAGATAAAAAATATCCTTGATGAAATAGCAGATGGATATCCCTTAAGAAGGTCAGCCATACTGCCTCTGTTGTGGAGGATACAGAAGGAGGGTAAATTCATCACACCCGATGATATCAGGTTTATCTCAGAGAGACTTAACCTCTCTCCTGCCCATTTAAGGAGTATTGCGACATTTTACAGTATGTTTTTTTATAATTTGTCCCAATCAGTCATGCCAGCAAGACACCTCATCCAGATCTGTACAAATGTCTCCTGCATGCTTATGGGAGCCGAGAGACTTTTAGATATCCTGATCAAGAGATATGGACTTGAGGAAAGGATTGTTGATGGCAAAAAGGTTTTTGTATCGGATGATGGAAGGTTTTCCTTTATCACCATGGAATGCATTGGTTCGTGTGACCTTGCTCCCTCTATGATAGTGGATGAAGATGTCCATACAAGACTCAATGAGGATAATATATTCGAGATTCTCTCGAGTTATAAATGATGGAGAGGTATCTTCTCATTCATATAGATAATCCTCATGTCCATCGAATAGATGGATACATGGGAATTGGTGGCTACAGGAGCCTCGAAAAGGCGCTCTCTATGAAACCCGATGAGATAATCGATGAGATTAAGAGGGCAGGCCTCAGGGGTAGGGGTGGTGCTGGATTTCCAACTGCAATGAAGTGGACATTTGCGAGATCTGATAGGAAATCTCCCAAGTATCTTATCTGTAATGCTGATGAAGGGGAACCAGGTACATTCAAGGACAGGGTGATACTAGAGAAAAAACCCCATCTCCTTATAGAGGGTATGGTTATATCAGGTTATGCGATTGGTGCTGAGTATGGGTTTATATATCTGAGAGGCGAATATCCAGATGCCTTCCATATCCTTAATAATGCTATAAAGGAGGCTGAGGAGAAGGGTTTTCTCGGAGATAATATTCTCGGAAAGGGTGTGAGATTTCATCTCAGAGTGTTCAGAGGAGCTGGGGCATATATATGCGGTGAAGAGACTGCGCTCATTGAATCCCTTGAAGGCAGAAGGGGTGAGCCAAGGATCAAACCACCTTTTCCAGTTAATGAGGGTTATAATGGTAAACCCACTGTCATAAATAATGTCGAGACCCTCGCGAATGTTCCTCTGATAATAAGGATTGGTAGTGAGGCGTATTCAAAGATAGGAAGGCCTGAATGCCCAGGACCTAAACTCTATTCAGTGAGCGGACATGTTGTGAAGCCAGGTGTTTATGAATTGCCAATGGGAACTACACTAAGGGAGATAATTTACGAGCATGCAGGTGGGATAAGGGATGGCAGAAGACTCAAGGCTGTTATACCAGGTGGCATATCCACACCTATATTGCCTCCTCAGAGTATTGACTGTCCTATGGACTTTGTGAATATGCCGAGATATGGAAGTATGCTTGGTTCAGGTGGAGTAATAGTATTCGATGAGACCACAGACCTCGTGAAGGTCTGTTTAAGGGCGATTGAATTCTTTCAGCATGAGTCATGTGGAAAGTGCACACCATGCAGAGAAGGTGTTGGATGGATGAGGAATATCCTAAAAAGAATATCAGATGGTGATGCAATTCAAGAAGATATCGACACCCTTGAAGATGTAGCAAACAATATCTTAGGAAGGTGCTTTTGTCCTCTTGGAGATGGAGCTGCATCTGTTGTACAGAGCTTTTTAAAACATTTTAGAGGTGAATTTAAGGAGAGATTAAGGTGATAAAGGTCACTATTGATGAAAAGACAATATTCCTTGAGAGACCTGTCACAGTTCTTGAGGCAGGAGATATGGCAGGCATAAAGATACCGAGATTATGCCACATGGAAGGACTCACTCCATGGGGTGGATGCAGGCTCTGCCTTGTCGAGATAGAGAAGGTTCCGAAACTCCAGACAGCATGCACAACCATGGTTACGGATGGAATGGTTGTGAGGACAGAGACACCCATGATTCAGTCTGCAAGAAGATTCATACTCGAACTCCTTCTTATAAATCATCCCCTTGAATGTCCTTACTGTGATAAGGCAGGTGAGTGTGAACTACAGGATATGGTGGCAAGATATGGGCCCTCTCAAGGCAGATTCAGAGAGGGCAAAAGGCAGAATCCTGAGAGTTTAGAAGACCTTTTTATTGTGAGGACACCTGAGAGGTGCATACTCTGCATGAGGTGTGTGAGAATGTGCGAGGAGTTATGGGGTGCATCATCAATAGTCGCAATCAACAGGGGAGATAGGAGTATTATCGAACCCTTCAGTGGAGGAAGGTTTGATTGTGATTATTGTGGTAATTGTCTCACTGCATGTCCTGTTGGAGCGCTGACATCGAGGTTATCAAGGCATATATACAGGCAGTGGCTTGTGGAGAATATATTATCCATTTGTGAACTTTGTGGCGCGGGTTGTAGTCTTCTTATCCAGATGAGAGGAGATGATCTCATAAGAACATGGTCACCTGAAAGGGATAGTGGGATCAATTCTGGGCTCACATGTGTGATGGGAAGATTCGGGTATGATCTTCTTAAGAGCCCAGAGAGAATAAGAGAGCCTTTAATAAGAAAGGATAATCGCCTTGCAAGGGTTTCCCTTGATGAGGTATTGGATTATGTTTCAAAAAGACTCAAGGAGATAAGGCATAATAATGGTCCGAATTCTATAGCATTCATTGCAGGTGGAAGACTCACGAATGAAGAAGCTTATTTACTAGAGAAGCTTGCAAGGGGTATTGGCACGAATAATATATCATCTATTTCAGAGACAGGAAGATTGCAGTTACAGTTATTTTTTGAGGAAATATTCGGTCAGGGCTTTACATCTAGTCCATTGAAGGGTATCCTTAATTCTGATACCATCATTATTACAGGTGGTGACCCTCTGAGGATAAATCCTGTTCCTGGTGTTTATATAAGACAGTCTTACAGAAATGGTGCATATGTTGTTTCGCTCGGATTATATGATGGTATAAGAAATCATTTATCCATTGACTTAATGGCAGATGGTGTATGGAAGGATGAAGGAGATCTTCTTTATGGAATTGCAAGGAAGATGATTGATATAAAGGGCATGCCTGAGAATGATTCATTGAAGAGATTAATTGAATCGACAGGATGGATGGATGCTCGCAGTATGGATTATGATCTCATGGAGGTGGTAGAGAACCTTTTTCGTGGAAGAAATACATCCATCATTGTTGGTAATGGCATAATCCAGAGGAAAGATTATCTTATTAATCTTATCTCACTCGGTGTTATTGCATCCATTACTGATGCCAGGATTTATCTTTTACAGGAATATCCAAACGAGCAGGGTATTATTGATATGGGATGTAATGGAGATTTCCTCCCAGGTGGAAGACCTGTCTACATCGATGTGATGAGAAGAAGGTATGAGGAGGCATGGGGATTCAGGATTTCAGATAGAAGGGGATTGAGACTTCATGAGGTCTTTGAATCCATAGATAAAGGAGAGATAAAGGCTTTATATGTTGCTGGGATTGATCCTGTATCCGAGATTCCCTCAGGTGGTAGGATTGCTGAGGTTCTCAAAAGACTTGAATTCTTTGTTATTCATGATGCCTTCTATGGAGATTCTACTCAATATTCTCATGCAATAATTCCCATGTCCTTATGGATAGAGAGGGAGGGAACATTTACGAATCTCGAGAGAAGGTTGCAATACCTCAAACCTGCCATAAAGGAGAATGAGTATTCTGGATGGCGTATACTTTCAGGACTTTTGAGAAGGTTTAACATCAAAGGTGAACACAGAGATATAAGGGATGTCTGGAGAGAGATTACACATGTTACTACGATTTATGGAAATATTGATTATGAAGATATAAAGCAGGGCATTCTCTGGCCATATCGAGGGGAACCGTTGAGGGGTTTAGAGCCTTATATCAAGAGGTGGCTCGACGACATTAGGGTTAGGAATCAAGGTAAAGAGAGGGAGCTAAAGATTTTACTTGAAAAAGACCGCTATCTTTCTGCTACAATTAGCAGGTATTCTAAATTTTTGATTAATATATGGGATGGTGCATATATAAGAATGTCAAATAATACTATTAAGAAGGAGGGTTTAACTCAGGGGAGCGAGGTTTATGTAAATGGAAATTATGGAAGGGTGAGGGTTACGGTAAGGGTTGACGATACACTTCCTGATGGAGTGGTAATTGCGAAGAGCTTTTATCCTGAGAGAGGGTTGTTCACGATTAATAGTTGTGAGTGGAGTCGATATTCAGGTGTTCCTTTTATTGATACATTTGATTTAAGTATTGAGAAGGTTTAATTCTGGAGGAGGAAGATGGATATAAGTATATTCACTGAATCTCTCATTGAGTTAGTAGTTATTATTATCAAATCCATGATCCTTATCTCGGTTGTGATGTTTCATGTAGCCTATGCCACATATTTTGAGAGAAAGGTCATAGCCCACATGCAGGTGAGAATAGGTCCTATGAGGGTTGGACCTCACGGAGTTCTGCAACCCGTTGCGGATATGCTCAAACTCTTCTTCAAGGAAGATATAATTCCTCAAAATGCTGATAAACCTGTATTTTATTTTGCACCCCTTATATCATTCGTTGCAGCAATAGGTGCCCTGAGTGTGGTCCCTTTTTATAATGGATGGGTTATTGCAGATATAAATATAGGACTTTTATTCATCCTTGCCATGTCATCTGTGGGTGCATATGGACTTATCCTTGCAGGCTGGGCATCGAACTCTAAGTATTCATTCCTTGGTGGGTTGAGGTCATCAGCTCAGGTGTTGAGTTATGAGGTCGCGATGGGGCTTAGCCTTGTTGGAGTGATGATTATGGCAGGTTCATTGAATCTTAAGGATATAGTAATGGCACAAGCAGATTATCCATATGGAATGTTTGTTGTCCCTCAGATCTTAGGTTTTATTGTCTTTCTTATTGCAGCATTCGCAGAGACAAATAGGGCACCGTTTGATCTTCCAGAGGCTGAAAGTGAACTCGTTGCAGGATACTTTGTTGAATACAGTGGTTTTAGATTTGCGCTCTTTTATGCAGCAGAGTATGTTGCGATGATCGTGATGGCATCCCTTATCACGATATGTTACTTTGGAGGATGGCTACTGCCTCCAGTGCTTACTGATGCCATACCATTACTGAAAAAAGTACCAGGAATTGTCTGGTTTATCCTTAAGGTATATTTCTTTATCTTTCTTTATTACTGGGTGAGGGCGACACTCCCAAGGTATAGATATGATCAATTAATGAATATAGGATGGAAGGTTCTTATACCTCTAAGTCTCCTTAATATCTTTATAACAGGAATACTCAGGATTTTTAAGGTGGTGTGAGATGGAACTGAAAAGATTGATTCAGAGGATATTCTTCTTAGAGATACTTAAGGGCATGGCACTCACACTGAGCAGGCTTTTCACAAAGCCTGTAACCAGGCAATATCCTGAGGAAAAGAGGCCTCCATTTCCTGGTTTCAGGGGGCTCCATGCACTCGTAAGAAATCCTGATGGGACCGCAAGATGTGTAGGTTGTGGTCTTTGTGCAGCGATATGTCCAAGTAAGTGTATTCAAGTTTATACAACTGAAGGACATGATCATGAGAAGATAGTCGAGGAGTATGAGATAGAGGTTTTGAGGTGTGTTTATTGTGCGCTCTGTGTTGAGGCATGTCCATATGGTGCGGTTGTATTAACAGACCATTATGAATATGCCAATTACTCAAGAAAGGACTTCTTGATGAACAAGGAGAGACTCCTTGAGAACTGGGATAGGTTTATGGCTGGCAAAAAAGGTGAAGAGTATTTCGAGAGATTCTGGAGTCCCATGTCATATGATTTTACAGGCTATACGGGTCAGGCAGTATTCAGGGGTCGTGGAAAATGAAGAGAATTGACTTTTCGAGGTACAGGAGGTAATTTATGGCTCAGTGGATATTCGGTTATCTTGCAGTGGCAATCATAATACTCTCGATAATAGTAATAACCAGGAGAAATCCAATTCACAGTGTTATAGGGATGCTGTTTTTATTTATCCATATCGGTGCCCTTTATCTTACACTCAATGCAGAGTTCCTTGCGGCTGTTCAGATTATAGTTTATGCTGGTGCCATACTTGTGTTGTTTCTCTTTGCCATAATGATCCTTAATATCAAGGAGGAGGTGAGGGGCAATATATACATCGATTCATGGATGCTTGCTGTACCAGTAGTAATGGGTCTCATTATAATGATAATACTCGGGATAAGGGCAGTAAATCCTCAGGTGAAGGGTGTTCATACTGTCGAGTATCTGAAATCTATTTCCTATACGAAGACATTTGGAACGGAGTTATTTACGAATTATATCCTTCCCTTTGAGGTTATCTCATTGATACTCCTTGTTGCTATTGTTGGTGCCATAGTACTTGCAAAGAAGAAAATATAGGAGGTCATGATGGTGGAGTTGCACTGGTATATATTATTGAGTTTTGCCCTTTTCGTAACAGGCATGATAGGATTTCTCATCAGAAGGACCATAATAATAGTCTTTATGTCGATTGAGTTGATGCTCAATGCAGTGAACATTAATCTCGTTGCTATAAGCCATTTTATGGATGATTTAAGGGGTCAGGTTCTTACTCTATTCGTGATTGCTGTTGCTGCTGCAGAGGCTGCGGTGGGATTGAGTATTCTTATCTCCATATTCAGGACAAAGACCATTGATCATGTAGATGAAGCAGGTGAGATGAGAGGATAGGAGAGTTTTATGAGATACTATTTACTTATACCACTTTTACCGCTTATCGGATTTTTTATAAATATAATATTCGGGAAAAGGATCATAAAGGATAAAGCCCATCTCATTTCAGTTCCCCTTGTCGGTCTTTCGATGCTCTTTGCATTATTGACTGTTTTTGATGTTATAAATGGTAATGTGATAAATGAGGACCTTTATACATGGATAGTATCAGGTGATTTCAGGGTCTCTGTAGGGTTTCTTATTGATCAACTCACTGCTGTTATGCTCGTTGTGGTTAGTGTTGTCAGTTTCCTTGTCCATGTATACTCAATAGGTTATATGCATAAAGACCCAGGGTTTTATAGATTCTTCGCATACCTTAATCTCTTTACATTCTCTATGCTTATGCTTATTATGTCGAATAATTTCCTCCAGTTGTATTTTGGATGGGAGGCAGTCGGTTTATGTTCATATCTTCTTATAGGTTTCTGGTATGAGAAGAAGTCAGCAGCAGATGCTGGCAAAAAAGCGTTTATAGTAAACAGATTTGGAGACTTCGGTTTTGGACTCGGTGTGATAATGGTATTCCTTACCTTCGGGACACTCCATTACGCTCCTGTATTCAATAGTGTTCATACAGTAGCTGATTCTACAATCAATATCCTTGGATATGATCTGCATCTTCTGACCCTTATAGCACTTCTTTTGTTCTGCGGTGCAGTTGGTAAGTCAGCCCAGATACCACTCCATGTGTGGTTACCCGATGCAATGGAGGGACCAACACCCGTGAGTGCCTTAATACATGCTGCTACCATGGTTACAGCAGGTGTATTTATGGTTGCAAGGTGTAATCCTATATTCAATCTCTCCCCTCTAACAATGGATGTTGTTGCTATTGTTGGCGCCCTTACCGCATTATTTGCAGCAACAATAGGACTTGTACAGAATGATATAAAGAGGATTATTGCATATTCAACGATAAGTCAGCTCGGATATATGTTCCTTGCCTGTGGTGTGGGTGCATATTCTGCAGGTATCTTTCATCTTTATACTCATGGATTCTTTAAAGCACTTCTCTTTCTGGGTGCAGGTAGTCTGATGCATGCTATGGCAGGGGAACTCGATATCTGGATGATGGGTGGGTTGAAAAAGTATATGAAGGTAACATATATCACATTCCTTCTTGCATCTCTGAGTATCTCAGGCATTCCTCCATTTGCAGGTTTCTTTTCTAAGGATGAGATACTCTGGCAGACATACCTGAGAGGCGACTTAGGAAAGATTCTGTGGTTAATAGGAGCCATAACAGCGCTCCTTACAGCCTTTTATTCATTCAGGATAGTGGCTGTTGCATTTTATGGCAGGTTCAGGGGAGGTGATTCCATGGAACATCATCTACATGAGTCACCACCTGTAATGACCATACCGCTTATACTCCTTGCCGTTGGTGCTGTTATTGCAGGATGGATCGGAATACCTCCACTTATAGGAAAGGAGCTTGGGCTGGAGGGTTCGAACTGGTTCTATGAATTCCTTACTCCTGTATTGGGACACCCTCACGGAAAAGAGATGGCATCACATGCTGAGGAGATATTCGTGATGTTTTTGAGCGTCCTTGCAGGGATTATCGGTATTTCATTCGCGATTATCCTTTATAAAGAAGATGGCAGAAGGGCAGGCGCTCTTCTTAAGATACCATTTATGAGAAAGATACATACTATCTTATGGAATAAGTACTATGTGGATGAACTTTATGACAAGATAATCGTGAAGCCATCAATAAATCTTGCGAGGGACTTCATTGAGGCATTTACTGATATTGGTATAATAGAGGCTATTGTGAATGGTGTGCCAGCTTGGATTGGAAAGTTATCTCAGAGGCTCAGGGCGATACAGACAGGTCTTATAAGTCACTATGGTCTTGCGATTGTTGCAGGAGTCTTTCTTATAATTGTTTTTATGAGGTTGTTCAATAACTAAAGGGGTTTTAGATGTCATTACAAGGAGCGATAGCGACGATTGAATCTCAAAAGATCTTGAAAATAAAGAGATTGCTTTGCTTTTGGCTTGCATGTAAGATGCAGTAAGCGAAAATTAAAGATGCTCGTGAGTTTTTGATTTTCAAGGCTTAGCGAGTTGTTGAACAGGCTATGCCTTTATAATATGGAGGTGCAGGGATGCCTTTACTCAGTGGAATAATATTTTTGCCTGTCATTGGTGCACTTATCATTTTACTCATTAAAAGGAGCAATGAGGTTCTCATAAAGACCATGGCGCTTGGTGTGAGTCTTCTTACATTTTTTATTTCCCTTCCATTATTCTTTAATTTCGATAAGGGATTTCGTGGAATGCAATTTGTCGAGAGACATGACTGGATACCTTCATGGAATATAAAGTACTATCTTGGAGTCGATGGTATAAGTGTCCTCTTCATATTATTGAGCACATTGCTTGGAGTGCTTTGTATACTTATTTCATGGAATTCTATCAAGGAGAAGGTGAAGGAGTTTTATATTGCACTATTATTGATTCAGGCTGCTATGGTTGGTGTCTTTTCATCCCTTGACTTTTTTCTGTTTTATATCTTCTGGGAAGCTATGCTCATTCCTATGTATCTTATTATCGGAGTATGGGGAGGTCCAAGAAGGATATATTCTGCTATAAAGTTCTTTCTCTATACACTTGTAGGAAGTGTCCTTATGCTTGTCGGAATAATTGTGCTTTATCTCAACGGTGGTAAGACATTCGATATTCTTCAGTTGATGAATCAGGATTATTCTTATCATCTGCAGTTGATCCTTTTTTGGGCATTCTTTGCAGCCTTTGCTGTGAAGGTACCTATGTGGCCATTCCATACATGGCTACCAGATGCCCATACAGAGGCACCAACTGCAGGAAGTGTGATACTTGCAGGAATACTCATTAAGATGGGTGCATATGGATTTCTTAGATTTTCATTACCATTTTTCCCTGAGGCATCAGTGAAGATGGCACCATGGATGCTACTTCTGAGTGTAGTAGCGATAATCTATGGTGCATTTATCTGCCTCGTACAGAAGGACCTGAAGAGATTGATTGCTTATAGTTCAGTAAGCCATATGGGTTTTGTGACACTCGGGATCTTTGCATTGAATCAACAGGGTCTTGAGGGTGGAATACTCCAGATGCTCAACCACGGCATAGTTACAGGTGCGCTCTTTTTGCTCGTAGGTGTTATATATGATCGAACGCATTCAAGAGAGATCTCCTATTATGGTGGACTGGCAAGTGTTTTACCAGTTTACGCAGGATTCTTTATGGCATTCACTCTGGCATCCATTGGTCTTCCAGGGTTGAACGGTTTCATAGGGGAATTTCTCATAATACTTGGTGGATTTAAGGCATCCATGATTGTAGGAGTAATGGCAGCAACAGGCATCATAATAGGTGCTGCATATATGCTCTGGCTTTATCAGAGGATATTCTTTGAGAAGACGAATCCAAATGTAGTTGGTCTTAAAGATATGGATCTCAGAGAGATTATCACACTCGCTCCGCTCTTGATACTTATTTTATGGATAGGTGTATATCCAAACACATTTCTAAGTTTTCTCCATATATCAGTAGAAGATCTTCTTCAGAAAATTAATTCAGTGAGTGTCTCTGGAGGTTTTAAATGAATATTTTAAATGATCTCAGTCTGCTCAAACCTGAATTATGGATGTCCATAGCAGGCTTTGTGATTCTTTTACTCGAACTTGTATTCAAAAGAAAAGAGCATCTCGTATTTTTAAGCATACTTTTCCTCGGTATAGTCCTTTACGGAGTGATAACCACACAACAGGGATATGCGTTTAATAAGATGTATCTGTCTGATACGTTCTCGATCTTTTTTAAGATAGTATTTTTATTAAGTGCGATTATCACGATCCTCCTTTCCATGAGGTACCTTAGTGTAGAGGGCATTCACCACGGCGAGTATTACAGCCTCATAATCTTTGCCACTTTAGGAATGATGTTGATGGCTTCATCGAGTGATCTTATACTCCTTTATCTCGGACTCGAGTTGATGTCAGTCAGTACATTTATACTTGCTGGATTTAAAAGATATGATGTGAGATCAAATGAGTCGGCATTGAAGTACTATCTACTTGCATCATTCTCAACAGCCATCCTTCTTTATGGGATATCATTTTTGTACCTTGTGGGGGGAACCACAAATATCTTAGAACTGGCATCGAGACTCACTCATGTTCCTTTTAGAGAGAATCCATATCTTTATATCTCTTTTATCTTTATCCTTTCTGCCTTTGCATTTAAGATAGCCCTTGTGCCTTTCCATATGTGGTCTCCTGATGTCTATGAAGGTGCACCTACTCCTGTCACTGCCTTCATGTCTGTTGGTCCAAAGGCTGCAGGATTCTCTGTTATAGCGAGGGTATTTATAGTTGCGCTGGGTTCATTAAGTCTTGAATGGAAGACCATACTTATTGTGTTGAGCATACTCACCATGGCTATTGGTAATATCCTTGCAATCACACAGATGAATATAAAGAGAATGCTTGCGTATTCCTCAATAGCCCATTCAGGATATGCAATACTGGGAATAATACCAGGTACATATGAAGGGGTCTCGAGCACAATGAATTATATACTGATTTATGCATTCATGAATCTTGGAGCATTTGGAGTTATAACCCTCATGAACTCAAGACTCTCTAAGGGTGAGGAGCTCTCTGAATATGAGGGATTTGCAAAGAAACATCCATTCTATGCCTTTTTGATGCTTATATTTATGTTCTCCCTTACAGGTATACCACCAACAGGTGGATTTATAGGAAAATTCTATCTATTCATGTCAGTGATAAATACTGGCTATACATACCTTGCTGTAGTCGCTGTTATAATGAGCGCCATCTCTGCTTATTTTTATCTAAGGGTTGTTATGCTCATGTATATGAAGGAACCAGGAAGAGAGATAACTATTGAGGCAAATCCCCTTGAGAAAGTGGCTGTCTTAATATCTGCGATAATGGTAATAATAATTGGAGTAATGCCATCTTACTTCGTGGATTTATCGAGGATCTTAGTAAACTCCCTTTAGTTAAGGAGTACTTTAAACCCTTAAATCCCTTAAGTGTGAGGGAGATTTCTTGCAGAAAATAAGAGTTGCTCGTGAATTCTTTTTAATTATTGGAAAACTTTTCTCACATCTGATTTTATCTTGCAGATTTTGGTATTAAAACTGAGCTTTTGATGACATTTCGTTCTTCTCTGTTATTAATCCAATGGATTGCTTTTACCACATATCTCTTTTAACCTATAGTTTATAGCCTCTTTGATACCATTTATGCCATCCTTTCTGAGCCTTTCTATTATCTTTTTTGAGCCGAGTTCTTTGAGTATCTTTCTTCTTGAATCTGGAGGTAATCTCTTTATTATCTCACCCCTTATCTTTTTCAGATATTTCAGGTATTTTGCAAAATGGGGAGGATAAAGATTCTTAAGTTCCATTCTTATACTTCTTGAGAGACCGGGTGAGATCCCTGAGGTCGAGATCGCTATTATGAGGTCTCCTCTCTCAATACTCGATGGCACTATGAAGTTACATAATTCAGGATCATCTACCACATTTATAAGACCATGGAAGTTATTATATATCTCTCTGTTAAGAGCTCTATTATTCGTTGCTGCTATAACAAGGAATGCACCACTCAGGTCACTCTTTCTGAATCTTCTGAGCCTTAACTCGATCTTTCCTTCTTCTAAAAGTCTTTTTATTCCATCGACTACAGATGGACTCACCACAGAGACTTTGGCATCTTGCTTCAAAAGAACTTTAATCTTTCTCAGAGCAACCCTGCCACCACCAACAACGAGACATCTTTTCCCTTTGAGATTCAGAAATACAGGATAATATCCCATTCCTTATCTTTTTTTTGCCTTCTTGGCTTCCTTTGTGTGTGGGTATTTTGTTATGAGTAGATTAAGTATCTCGTCTGCTCTTTCCTGTTCGTTTATTGAGAGATATGATTTCCATAAAAGATATAAAACCTCTGGCATATTATCGAAATCCGGATAATCTTTTCTTAGACCCTCGAGTCTTCCGATTGCTGCTTTGAATGAATCCTTTTTGAAATAAAATTTTCCTACCATAAATTCATACTGGGCTATTATCTGTCTGCACTTTTCTATCCTTATATCAACCAGTTCTCCGTATGGATTTCGTGGGTAGAGTCTCTTCAGATTTTTAAATTCCTCGAGTGCCTTCTGTGCAAATCCGTAGCCCCTTTCAGGGCCTTCTATACGATTAAAGTAGAGAATAGCAATCTGGTACTGGGCATATGGTGCGTAACTGTGATCTGTGTATTCCTTAATAAATTTTCTGTACTCCTCTATTGCAAGGTCAGGCTCATCCTCTTTAACATATGACTCTGCAATCTTTAACTGTGCGGCAGGTCCGTACTGGAGTGTGTTATCCCTGTTTTTGACCTCGAGAAGGAGTTTTCTTGCTTCATCGAATTCAGATTTGTCTATATGTTTTTGAGCCCTCTCGAGCCACTTTTCGAAATTAAATTCTTCCTCAGGTTTTATACCTGCACAAGCAGAGATGATTAAAAAGAATGTCAACAGAAGATATATTCTCTTGAGCATATTTACAGACATTATAACATAAATATCCTGCTCACCTGATATCCGTCAGTTACCTAAGCAGAAGATACTTTAGAAAGGTGAAAGTTTTTCCATCAACAAACCTCTGTGAGGTATTTATTGTATAATAAAAAATGCCTTTTTTGAGACCGGAGGAACAACTTAAGATTATAAAGAGAGGAACGGTAGAGGTCCTCCATGAGAAGGAATTGCTCCAGAAACTCGAGAGGTCCTTTAAGGAGGAGAAGCCTCTTACAGTGAAGGCAGGATTTGATCCAACCGCTCCTGACATCCACCTTGGTCATACTGTGTTGCTCGAAAAGATGAGACAGTTTCAGGAACTCGGACACAGGGTTATATTCCTCATAGGTGACTTTACAGGAATGATAGGAGATCCTTCAGGTAAGTCGGAGACAAGAAAGCCTCTCAGCAAGGAAGAAATTCTTGAAAATGCAAGGACATATAAGGAGCAGATTTTTAAGATCCTTGACCCTAAAAAGACCGTCATAGAGTTTAATTCAAGGTGGATGTCCGAGATGTCAGCAGAGGCTCTCGTGAGACTCGCATCACATTATACAGTTGCAAGGATGCTTGAGAGAGAAGACTTTAAGGAGAGATTCCTCAGACAGAATCCCATAGCCATACATGAGTTTCTTTATCCCCTGATTCAGGGTTATGACTCTGTGATGCTCAGAGCTGATATTGAACTTGGAGGGACAGATCAGAGGTTCAACCTTATTGTAGGCAGGGAACTTCAGAAAGAGTTCGGTCAGGAGCCTCAGGTGCTTGTTCTTATGCCTCTTTTGGTGGGTATTGATGGTGTCAAGAAGATGTCCAAGAGCCTCGGTAATTATATCGGCATATTTGAGAATCCTGATGATATGTTCGGTAAGATAATGTCCATCAGTGATGAATTGATGATTAAATACTATGAACTTTTAAGCCATATATCGAATAAAGAATTTGAAAGATTGAAGAGTGAAATTAAGGATGGCAGGATAAATCCCAAAGAGGCAAAGGAGAGACTTGCATTCGAGATTGTCGAAAGGTACCACTCGATTGAATCTGCAAGATCTGCCATGGAGAGATTCAAAAAAATCTTCAGTAAGAGAGAGATTCCTGATGATATACCTGTATATGAGTTTCGGTGGAACGAGGAATTAGTCTGGGTTCCAAGACTTCTCAAAGAAGCAGGTGTCGTTAAGAGCACATCAGAGGCGCTTAGACTTATATCTCAGGGTGGTGTACAGATAAATGATAATGTAACTTATGATACTCAGATGAAGATTCCTGAAGGCGAATACATATTCAGGATTGGTAAAAGGAGATTCGTAAAGATAATTCCTAAAAGATAATGTTGTACTTTATGGTCATCTTGTAGGTGTCCAGATTTTTGACTTGTTAATAACCTGATATTTTTAGAATACCTCTTTTTCACTCTACCACAAAAATAGTCAGAGACACTTGGTAAGGTTTTTACCTTGACATTCTTTGTGACTTCTTGTAGCATGCATTATATCACTAAGAAAGGAGGTA
>FWPU01001569.1_pt1 | contig 67921 bp, 73 predicted proteins | sample 2228361 | NCBI WGS metagenome assembly FWPU01 (sample SAMEA103939777, study PRJEB20133) | metagenome
GGCCCGGCGGGCCCGCGAGGCGGCCCGGCGGCGGGCGCGGTGGACCGAGGCGCTCCGCCGGGCCGCCGTGTTCGCGCTGGTGGGAGCGCTCGCCGTGGCGGCCTACCTCTGGCTCACCCGGGCCCCGGGCTCGGGCCTGGTGGGGGAGGCCGCGCTCCGGGCGGCCGAGGCCGCCGGGTGCGGGGAGATCCAGACCCCGGTCCCGCCCGACCGGGCGGTGGGCGGGCTCCACCTCGAGCCGGGCCAGGCCTACACGTACCCGGAGCACCCGGCGACCTCCGGCTACCACGATCCCTCCTCGCTGCCCCCCGAGCCGAAGGTCTACGACCGGCCGGTGCCCGAGACCCAGGCCGTCCACAACCTCGAGCACGGTTACGTGATCGTGTACTACCGCGCGGAGGGGCCGGACGCCCTGCCCCCCGAGGTCGTCGAGCGCCTGGCGGGGATCGTCCGGGGCGAGGACGAGGTGCTCATGGCCCCCCACTCGCTCCTCGACGACGGGGTCGCGCTCGCGTTCACCGCCTGGAACAAGCTCTGGGAGTGCCCGGCGGGCATCACGCCCTCCCAGGCCGCGACGGTGCTCGAGGGCTGGATCCGCGCCTACCGGAACTCCGGGAGCGCCCCGGAGCCCGCCGCCTAGCCCGCTCCCCGGGTCCCCGCGCCGCCCGTCCCCCGGGACGCCCGGCGCCCGTCAGGCCCGCCGGCAGCGGCCGGCGGCCGTGCACACGACCCGTCCCCCCTCGAAGTCGGCGCCCGAGCCCCCGTCCCTCCGGGGCCGCACGTCGCTCGCGGGGAACCCGAGGGGGCCGCCCGCGCCGCCCAGCCCCAGGTAGAAGTCGAGGACCGGCCCGTGGAGCTCGAAGGCGCCCAGGCCCTCCTTGAAGTAGATCCGCCCGTCGTCGAAGCCGGCCCGGGCGCAGGCCACCTCGCCGCACCCCGCCTGGGTCCGGAGCCGCACCACCCCCGAGCGGGGCAGGCCGAGGACGCTCCCCGCCTCGCCCAGCGCCCGGTACTTGTCGTAGATCGGGCCCCGCAGCCAGACGGTGGCCCCGACCGCGTCGTTCCGGTAGATCGCGCCGACCGCGAACCGCTGCCGCAGGCCGCCCGGCACCCGGGCCTGGCGGGTCGTGGGGAGCCCGGGCGCGCACCCGAGCGCGTCGTACTTCGCGCGGATGTCGCCGACCACGTTCTTGTCGACGTTGATCCACACCCGGTCGTCCCGGAGACCGAGGCCCACGCGGAGCTCCCCGCCGGAGATCCGGGCCTCCCCCGCGTCCCCGCGCACGAGGATCGAGACGATCCGACCGGACACCCCTCGCTCGGCCGCGGCGAACCCCCGGACGGTCCCGATGTCCCCGGTGTAGGGGCGGAGGCGCCGGGTGACCTCGTCGGCGTCGAACGTCACCTCCCACACCCGGCTCGGGTTGGCCGGCGTGTAGTCGCCGGGGTCGCACACCCCGCGGAGGTAGGGGATCGGCGTCCCGCCCCAGACGTTCTCGTTGTCCTCGGTGTGCCCGCCCGAGGAGGAGGAGTAGAAGGCGGTGATCACCTCGCCCTGGTGCACCACGACCTCGCCCTCGGTGGCGTCCACGGCCCGGACCCACCGCTCGCCGTCCAGGCCGGCCTCCTTGTCCCACCCGACGTAGACCTGGTCGGCGGCGCTCGCGTAGAGGGCGCAGTTGCACACGGGTCGGTGCTGGCCGTAGGCGGCCTTGGCGAACGCGTAGGTCCGGGCGGCCACGGCCTGGGCCTCGAGCGCCTCCTCCGGCCAGCTGCTCGGGACCTCGCCCAGCCCGTAGAGGTACTCCTGGGGGACGATCGAGAGCACCAGCCGGATCCGACAGGCCGCGGGGCAGTCGTGGAGGTTGAACTCGATCCAGCCCCGGGCGTAGGTGTGGCCGGCCTCGGGGATCCGCACCCTCGCGCCCCGGGGCGCGTACACCGCGAACAGGTGCGCGTCGGGCCCCCCGACCGGGCCGCCGACCGGCGCCCCCGAGGCGTCCAGGATCCGGTAGCGGCCGTCGCGGACGCGCACCGTCCAGGTCTCGCCGGCCGGGACGGTGGCCACCGGCTCCCCGCCGGTCCCGCCCAGGCGCAGCTCGACGCCGGCCGCCTCCGCCGCCAGCCGGACCCGGCGCTCCCCCTGGGCGAGCCCGATCCGGAGCCGGGCCGGCCCCTCGGCGAGCCGCCGCACCTCGGTGCCCGTGTAGAAGTGCGTGAGGATCTCCTCGTGCGACCAGCCCCGGAGGGCGAGGCCGTACGCGCCCCATTGGGACAGCCCGAGCCCGTGCCCGTAGCCCGAACCGTAGAACGTGAAGCGGTCGGCGGCCCGGGCCGGCGCCGGCCCGAGCAGCGGCACGGCGAGGAGCAGGGTCAGGATCGTTCGGCGCATCGTGGGTGGGGAGCCGCACCCTATCACAACGGATGCGCGGATCCCGCGGTTACGCCCGGCGATCGGCCACCTCCCCCGCGCGCAGCCGGGCGCCCTCGACCGCGAGCCCGGGCGCCACCCGGGCCCCCTCCGCGAGCACGCAGCCCACGACGGTCGCCCCGTCCCCGACCTCCGCGCCGGGGCCCACGATCGAGGCGAGGACCCTGGCCCCGGCCCCCACCCGGGCCCCGGCCAGGACGATCGAGTCGTCGAGCTCGGCGTCGGGCCCCACGGCTGCGCCCGGGCCCACCGACACCCACCGTCCGAGGTGCGCGCGGAGGTCCACCCGGGCCTCGGGCGAGACGTAGGGCGCCGGGTACCGGACCCCCCGGACCTTCCCCTCGAGGAGGTCGAAGTGGGCCTGGAGGTACTTCTCCGGCGTCCCCAGGTCGAGCCAGTAGGCGTCGCCGGGGAAGCCGTAGACCCGCCGCCCCTCGGCGATCAGCGCCGGGAACACCTCGCGCTCGATCGAGAGGGGCCGCCCCCTGGGCCAGCCCCGCAGCACGGCGGGGTCGAGGAGGTAGGTCCCGGCGTTCACGTCCCCCGGCACGGGCTCCTCCGGCTTCTCCCGGAACTCCCGGACCCGGCCGTCGGGCCCGGTGAGCACGAGGCCGAAGGGGCGCGCGTCGTCCACCCGGTGCAGCGCGATCGTGGCCTCCGCCCCCCGCTCCTCGTGGAAGGCCCGCATCGCGGTGAGGTCCAGGTCGGTGAGGATGTCCCCGTTGAGCGCGAGGAACGGCTCGTCGCCCAGGTGCTCGAGGGCGTTCACGATCGCACCGCCCGTCGCGAGCGGCTCCTCCTCGGTGATCCACACGATCCGCGGCTCCCCGTGGCGGGCGTCGATGAACGAGCGGAACTGCTCCTCGAGGTAGGAGGAGGAGAGCACCACCTCGTGCACCCCGTGGGCCGCCAGGTGGTCGAGGACGTGGTCGAGCGAGGGCCGGTCCACGAGCGGCACGAGCGGTTTGGGGATGGTTTCGGTGAGCGGGCGCAGGCGCGTCCCCTCCCCGCCCACGAGGACGACCGCCCTCACCGCCCCCTCCGGGCGTCGCGGAGGGCGGCCAGCTCGGCCCGGGCCCGCAGCGCGGCCCGGGCCAGGGGCAGGAGCGCCCGCCGCCACCCCCGGGCCCGGTGCTTCGCGAAGTACCGGTAGGCGCTCCGGGAGTGGATCAGGTGCGTCCGTCGCGACCGGCCGGTCGAGACCCCGCCCTCGTGGAGGACCTCGAGCTCCGGCGTGAACAGGACCCGCCACCCGCGCTCCCGCAGCCGCGTGCAGAGGTCGAGCTCCTCGAAGTACAGGAAGTAGCCCTCGTCGAGGAGCCCCACCTCCTCCACCGCCTCCCGGCGCAGGAGCATCGCGGCGCCCGAGACCCAGGGCACCTCCCGCTCGGTCGTCCGGTCCCAGTCCTCCATCCGGTACCGGCGGGTCCACGGGTTCCCCGGCCAGAACGGCGAGAGGAACGCGTGGGCCACCGCTTCCCCGAGCGATGGGATCCGCCGCCCGCTCGGGTAGACGGTGCCGTCGGCGTTGCGCACGAGCGGCCCGACCACCGCCACCCCCGGGTCGTCCTCGGCCCGCTTCACGAGCGCCGCGAGGGTGCCCGACCACACCTCCGCGTCGGGGTTCAGCAGGAACACCCAGGGGGCGTGGGTCGCGCGGATCCCCTGGTTCGCGGCGGCGGAGAAGCCGCGGTTGTCGCGGTTCGCCACGAGCCGGACGCCCGGGATCGTCGCCGCGGCCCGCTCGCTCCCGTCGGTCGAGGCGTTGTCCACCACCACGACCTCCAGCGCGAGCCCGCCCGAGGCCGAGAGGACAGAGCGGAGGCAGCGCTCCAGGTGCGGGCCCGCGTCGTGGTTCACGACGACCACGGCGAGGTCGGGGCGGCGCTCGCTCATGCCCCGTGCGGGGTCCGGGCCACGAGCACGATCCCGGCGGCGATCAGCGCCACGCCGGCCCACCGGAGCGCCGGCACCGGCTGCTCGAGGAAGTAGCGGTCGAACAGGAGGATGAGGACGTACTGGAGGGCGGCGAACGGGTAGGCGAACGAGAGCGAGGTCCGGGACAGCACCGCGAGCCAGACCAGGGCCGAGAGCCCGAACAGGAGGAGCCCGGCCCACACGTAGGGGTTGGCGGCGACGGCGCGGACGCCCTCGCCGGTGAGGCGGAACACCCCGGCCCGGTCGCGGGCCAGGTTCATCCCGTGCTTCAGCGTGAGCTGGGCGAGGGCGGCGATCGTGACCGAGAACAGGATCAACGCGATCAGCATCGGGCGGCTCCCCCTGGTCCTCGCGACGTGCCGCTCGGGGGGCTCGGTGGCGGGCGGCAGGTTCACAGCTCCTCCACCCCCACCTCGACCGGGACGTCGAGCCGGTCGCGGCGCGCCCCCTCGGCCACGTCGAACATGTAGCGCTGCGTCTGCACGTGGTAGAGCTTCCCCGTCCGCCGGGACTCGAGGCCCACCGTCACCCAGTACCGCCCGGGGAGCAGCGGGAGGCTCCGCAGCCGGAACCGGACCCGCCGCTTCCCGGCGAGCGGGCCGAGGTCGATCCCGGCGCGGCTCGTGCGGCCGTCCACCGCGAGCCGGTTGGTCCAGTCCAGGACGGCGAACGAGACGTCGAGGTCGTCCACGGGCTCGTTGGGCCGGACGTCGACCTGGATCACGAGGTCCTCCCCCACCACCACCGGCCGGCCCGTCGAGCCGTCCTCGCGCAGGAGCAGGACCTGGTCGATCTCGACCTCCCGGCTCCCCTCCTCGGGGATGAAGTTGGGGTCCTGCCGGAGCATCACGTAGCGGAGCTCCTGGACCACGTCGTCGGGCTCCCCGGTGGCGTGCACCCGGCCGTGGTGGAGCATCACCGCCCGGTCGCAGATCTGGCGGACCAGGTCGAGCGCGTGGGTCACGAACACGATCGTCCGGCCCTCGCGCTGGAAGGCCCGCACCCGGTCGATGCACCGCCGCTGGAAGGCCTCGTCCCCCACCGCGAGCACCTCGTCGATCAGGAGGATCGCGGGATCCACGTGGACGGCGATGGCGAAGCCCAGGCGGACGAGCATCCCCGAGGAGTAGAACTTCACCTGGTTGTCCATGAAGTCCTCGAGCTCGGCGAAGGCCACGATCGCCTCGTAGGCCCGCTCGGTCTCCCGCCGGGAGAGGCCAAGGAACGAGGCGTTGAGGTAGACGTTCTCCCGCCCGGTGAGCTCGGGGTGGAACCCGGCGCCGAGCTCGAGGAGCGCCGCCACCCGGCCCCGGGTGCGGACCACGCCGGCCGTGGGCCGGAGGATCCCGGCGATCACCTTGAGCAGCGTGGTCTTCCCCGAGCCGTTGTGGCCGATCAGGCCCAGGGTCTCCCCCTCGGCCACCTCGACGTCCACGTCCCGGAGCGCCCACAGGTCCTCGGCCCGGGTCCGCGAGGAGATCAGCCGGGCCTTGAGCGAGCTCGGCTTCTCCCGGTAGAGGCGGAACCGCTTGGACAGCCCCCGGATCTCGATCGCGGGGGGCCTCACAGCTCCTCCGCGAAGTCGCCCGAGAGGCGGAAGAACAGGCGCCAGGTGAGGTAGAGGAGGAGGGCGGAGGCCGCGGCGACCAGGGCGAGCCCCGCGGCGAGCCACCCGACCGAGACGTCGAGGAGGACCGGCCCCGCGGCACCGGCCGGACGCACCGACCCGTACAGGGCCCGCTGGAACCCGCTGATCACGAGCACCAGCGGGTTCAGCAGGTAGAGGTGGAAGAGCCGGACCCCGAGGAGCTCGTGGGCGCTCCGCTGCACGAGCGCCGCCGGGTAGACGATCGGGGTCATCCAGAACCACACGAGCAGCGCGAGCGCGAGCAGGTGCTGGACGTCGCGGTAGCGCACGTTCGCCGCCGCGAGGAGCAGCGCCATCGCCGTCGTGAACAGGAGGAGCGCGACGAACGCCAGCGGGTAGAGCGGGAGCGCCTCGGGGTGGAACCGCCAGCCGCTCGCCACCATGAACGTCACGAGCACCAGGCTCTGGAGGAGGAAGTCCACGAGGGCCACGCCGATCCCCGCGACCGGCAGCACCTCCCGCGGGAAGTACACCTTCTTGACGAGGTTCGCGTTGTCGACGACCGACCGGGTGGCCTGCGTGACCGAGACCGAGAACAGGTTCCACGCGAGCAGACCGGAGAGCAGGAACACCGCGTAGCCGGGCACCCGGTTGTCGAGGACCACCCGGAACACGAGCGTGAAGACCGCGAGGTAGACGGCCGGGTTGAGGAGCGACCAGACCGCCCCGAGGACCGAGGCGACGTACTTGACCTTGAGCTCCTTGCGGACCAGGTTCGCGAGGATCTCCCGGTGGAGCGCGAGCTCGCGGAGCCGCGCCCGCACGCGCAGGTGCGGCGGCTCGGACGTTCGCTCGATGACGTCGCCGGCGGTCGCCATGGCAGGTCGAAGCCGCCCCGGGCTCCCGCGCGAGTCTAGCAAGGGGCCCCTCGCGGCCGCGGGAGGCGGTGGTCAGCGGAGGTCGGCGAACGTGGCGAGGGCCCGCGCGTAGGACGTGCCGTAGCCCTCGGCCAGGTCCTCCTCGGTGGCCCCCAGGTCGGCCAGGGCCCCCGCCCACCGGGCGAGCGCGCGGCGCGCGGGGTCGCGCACGAGCGCGAGCGTCCCCTCGATCGCCGCGGCGTAGCCCCGGGCCGTGGCCTCGGTCTGCCGGAGCCCGTCGACGTAGGCCCTCCCGGCGGCCCCCATCCGGGCCCGCAGGCCGGGGTCGCCGGCGAGCTCGCCGAGCGCCCGGGCGACCTCCTCGGGCGCGGGGCGGCCGCGGGGGACGCGGCGGACCGCGTCGTCGGGGAGATCCAGGTAGCTCCCGGTCGCGGACACCACGGCCGGCTTCCCGGCCTGGAGGGCGCGGAACAGGGTCCCGCTCACCTCCCCCCGGTGGGGGTGGCGGAGGTCCACGACCACGTCGACCGCCGCGAGCCAGGCGCGGAAGTCCTCGTCGGGGACGTCGGGGTGGAGCGCGGCCCGCTCCCCGAGGCCGGCGGCGGCGAGCGCCGCCCCGACGTCGTAGCCGTCGATCCGCCGCCCGACCAGGACGACGTGGACCGAGGGGTCGAGCCGCCCGACGGCGGCCAGCACCACCTCCACGAGCTTCGCCGCGTTCAGGTCCCCCAGGACCCCGACCAGCGTGCGCATCCCCCGGGCCTCGTGCGCCGCCCGCAGCTCCCCCGCCCGCCGGGCGGCGCGCGCCAGGGCCCGGTCGTCCTCGACGACCGGGTGCGGGACCACGAAGACCGGCGTCCGGCAGCCGATCCGCTCCAGGTAGCGCCGGCCGAAGTCCGCGTGGACCACGATGCCGCGGGCTCGGCGGGCCACGTGTGCCAGCCAGGGGACCCGGAGCGGCTCGTCGAGGTCCGGGGCGCCCGCGAGCCGGGGCCGGAGCGCGAGGGTCTCCCGCACCGCCTGGTGCCCGAGCGGGTCCCCGGCCGAGAGGAGCCCCCGGACGAAGTCGTCCAGGGCGAGGTCGTGGAGGACCACGAGGCCCGGGGTCTGGATCGCGTGGCGGTAGATCTCCCGGTGGAACTCGACGTTGTTCCCGAGCTGGTAGACCGAGAGCGCGTACCACGGGACGTACGCCTCGTGCTCGGGGCGGACCGGCCAGACCACGTCCACCCGGTGGCGGTCGAGGAAGCCGGTCCGCCGGAGCCCGTCCAGCACGGCCCGCGCGTAGGACGCGACGCCGGTGGGGGCAGGCGGGAGCGGCGAGAGGAACCCGAGGCGGGGCTCGACCCGGTGGTCCCACCGCCTGCGGACCAGGGCCCGCCGGACCCGGAGCCGGAGCCGCCGGAGCTCGGCCGGCCGGAGCACCCCGTCCCCCGTCAGTCCAGGAGCCGGGCCACGACCTCCGGCCACGGCGGCACCGTGGACCGCAGGATCGCCCGCCCGGCCTCCCCCAGGCGCCGGGCCGTGGCCCGGTCGGCGTGGAGCCGGTCGAAGGCCTCGGCGATCGCGCGCGGCTCGGGGGGAACCACGAGCCCGGTCTCGCCGTCGGCCACGAACTCGAGGGGGCCCCCGCTGTCGGCCAGCGTGACCACGGGGCGGCGGGCGGCGAAGCCCTCGAGCGTCACGTAGCCGTAGTCCTCGTCGTAGGGGCCGTAGTAGACGGCGAGGGCCCCGAGGTACAGCCGGGCGAGCCGCTCGTCGGGCACGCCGATCTCGAACGCCACCCGCCGCTCGAGCCCCGCCCGCCGCACCCGCTCGCGCAGGGCCGGCTCGTCGGGGCCCGCCCCGACCAGCACCAGGCGGACGTCGGAGCGGACGTACCGCATCGCCTCGACCGCGAGCCACTGCCGCTTGAGCGGCTCCATCCGGCTCGGGAACAGGACGTAGTCCCCCGGCTCCGCGGGCTCCATCGCGAGCAGGGCGTCGGTGAGCGGGGAGCGGTGGTAGAGGGGCTCCGAGGAGATCCGGAGCGAGTCCCAGAGGCGGCGCTGAACGTTCCGGGAGTTCGTGAAGACCCGCTTGGCCTCCGACAGCGCCACCCGGTCGGCGCGGCGGATCATGTCCCGGACCGCGGGCCCCTCCTCCTGCCGCGAGAGGTCGGCGAACTCCGGGTGGTCCCACAGCTCGTAGGCCGAGCGGTGCTGGTGGATGAGCCACACGATCTTCCGCTCGTGCCGCACGAGGTAGGCGGGGAACTTGAGCGCGATCACGGCGTCGATCGGGACCCCGTTGGACTCCGAGAGGTCGAGCGAGCGCCACACCGCCATGTGGTGCACGAGCTCGGTCGCCGGGTACCACTTCCCCGCGACCGCCACGATCTCGGCCTCGTGCCCGGCGGCGACGAGCGCCCGGCAGAGGGCTTCGGTGTGGGTCTCGGCGCCGCCCCGCACGAACGGGGTCTGGGGGTGGACGACGGCGATCCTCACCCCCGCCTCCCTCCGGCGGCCCTCACCGGCCCTCCCCGGGGCCCCCGGGCCCGCGCTCCCCCAGGGCCTCCCGGAGCCTCGCCGCCTCGGCCTCGGCCTCCGCCACCCGGGCCGCCAGGGCCGCGGTGAGCTCGGCGAGGTCCGCGAGGAGCCGGTCGTAGCGGCGGGTGATCGGCCGGAGCAGCCGGAACAGCCGGACCTTGGCCCGCCGCTTCCACCGGGAGATCGAGGCCAGGTTGGGCTCCCCCCGCGGGACCGCCGACCGCTCGTCCGCCCGCAGCAGCACGGCGAAGTCGTGGAGCGCGTCGCGGGCCTCGGCGGCGGTCATCCGCCGCAGCCTCGTCGCCTCCTCCGCCCAGTACAGCTCCCGGGCGAGCGCCGCCCGGACGGGGTCCTCCCGCTCGGCCATCGGCCCCGAGCGTACCGCGGCGCCCGGCCCCTACGCCGGCACCTGGGGCGGGGGCGGCGACCAGATCGGCCCCTCGCAGTCCGTGCGGAGCGGCAGCGGCAGGGGCGGCCGGGGCTCCTGGGAGAAGTCGAAGTTGTACGAGAGGTCGTTCGCCCGCCGGTCCCGGTGGGTGAGCCGGCCCAGGCCCCAGTTGTCCTCGATGAAGCGGAGGACCGAGGAGAACTCGCCGAGCCGGTGGTCGACGTGGCCGCGCTTCGCGTAGGGCGAGATCGTGAGCAAGGGCACCCGGATCCCGAACCCGAAGGGGTCGACCCGCACCGGCGGCACGTGGTCGTAGAAGCCGCCCCAGTCGTCCCAGGTGATGAAGATCGCGGTGTGCTCCCACATCGGGCTCCGCATGATCGCGTTCACCACCCTCGTGGTCCAGTTCTCGCCGTGGCAGAAGCTGTACTCGGGGTGCTCGGAGAGCTCGAAGCGCGGGGTGACCCAGGTGACGGCGGGGAGCCGGTCGGCCCGGATGTCCCGGATCAGGTTGTCCACGGGGCGGATGTACCGCTCCCACATCTTCGGGTCCTCCCGGTAGCGGCGGATCGCCGCGTAGGCCGACCAGATGTAGCCCTTCTGGGTGTTGGTCGCCGCGTAGTACGCCCAGGGGATCTTGGCCTTCCGCAGCAGGTCGCCCTCGGTGAGGAAGTCGAAGCAGGGCTCGACCCGGACCAGCTGCCCCTCGGGGTCGATGATCTCGACGTACCCGCCCTCCGCGATGTCGCACCCCCACGACTTGGCCAGGCCCTGCCGGAGCATCTCGTGGAGCGCCCCCTTCGGCTGCCAGGGGTTGTCGAGGGCTCCCCCGGACTGGGCGGCGATCGCGTAGAGGTGGTTGGGGAACGACGGCCCGGTGGCCGAGGCGAAGAAGTTGTCGGAGAGCACGAACTCCTCCGCCCAGCGCCAGTAGTTCGGGAGCTGCCACGGCCGGAACTGCGTGTAGGCGTAGCGGTCGGCGGCCTCGGTCTGGTTGAACCCGTCCATCCGCCCGCCGTTGATCGAGGCCAGCGCGCAGTTGTAGCAGTGCGGGATGTCCTCGGCCCTTCCCTCGACGGCGGGCGTGAGGGGGCGGCGGACGCCGTGGTCGTAGCCGAACGTGACCCCGTTGGCCCCCGGGAACCGGCCGAACATGTGGTCGAAGCTCCGGTTCTCCTTGATGATGAAGACCACCCGCTTGATCGGCCAGCGGGTCTCGAACCGCTCGACGTCGACCTTCGGCGGCGGCGGGCCCTCGGGCCGCGTGTCGGGGTCGATCGGCCCCCGGGGCGGGTCGGGCGTGGTGCGAACCCCCTCAAGGCAGGCGGCGGCGAGGAACGCGCCGACGGCGAGGAGAACCAGGGCGACGAGCGGCGGACGGGCGCGCGTGCGGGCCATCGACCGCGCGCAGTCTACCCGGGGCCCGAGCGCAGCAGCTCCCGCAGCGCGTCGTCGAGGGGCGGCATCGGCGGCACGCCGAGGTGGGGGAGGTAGGCGCTCGCGAGCGCGGAGTTCCGCGGCCGCGGGGCGGGGAGGCCGAGGTCGGCCGCGGCCTGGCGCTCGACGCGGCCGGGGAGGCCCCCCAGCGCGCGGGCCCGTCCCATGACCTCGAACCAGGTCGTGACCTCCGGGCCGGCCAGGTGGTACGTGCCGAACCGACCCGTGAGGAGGAGCGGCAGGAGGCGCGCCGCCAGGTGGCGGACGTAGGTGGGCGAGCCCACGCGGTCGGCGATCCCCCCGGCCGGCTCCCCGCGCGCCAGGCGGTCGAGGGACCGGCTGAGGTGGTCCTTCCCCGAGCCGAACACGAACCCGGTGCGCACCACGAACGAGTCGGGCAGCAGCTCCCGGACGAACCGCTCGCCGGCGAGCTTGCTCCGCCCGTAGACCTGGAGCGGCCGGGGCTCGTCCAGCTCGTCGTAGGGCGCGCCCTTCGCGCCGTCGAAGACGTAGTCCGTCGAGACGTGGAGGAGGACCGCGCCCGCCGCCCGGCACGCGAGCGCGAGGGACTGGCAGGCGAGCGCGTTGTCGCGGACGGCCCGGGCGGGGTCCCGCTCGCAGCCGTCGACGTCGGTGAAGGCGGCGAGGTTCAGCACGGCGTCGGGGCGCAGCGGCGGGACGGTCCGCATCACGGCGTGGTGGTCGCCGACGTCGAGGTCGGCGCGGGCGAGCGGGACGACGTCGTGGTGCCCGGGGACCTGGGCCAGGAACGCCCGGGCCAGCCCGCCCCCGGCCCCGGTCACGACCAGGCGCACGGCCTCACGCCCCCCGAGGGGCCGTGACGATCGGCCCCTCGTGGGCCGCCCGGAGCCAGTCGAGGTGGTCGCGGTACCAGGCCACGGTCTCCGCCAGGCCGCGCTCGAGGGGGATCTCCGGGCGCCAGCCGAGGGCCCGGAGGCGCCCCCAGGCGAGGCCGTAGCGGAGGTCGTGGCCGGGCCGGTCGGGGACGAAGGCGATCAGCTCCTCGGGGGCGCCGGCGAGCGCGCACACCTTCCGGGCGAGCTCGAGGTTCGAGAGCTCCTCGCCCCCGCCGACGTTGTAGACGCGGCCCGGCTCCCCCCGCTCGAGCACGACGAGGGCGGCCCGCACCCAGTCGCGGACGTGGAGCCACTCCCGCCGCTGCTCCCCCCGCCCGTAGACCGGGACCGGGCGGCCCTCGAGGGCCGCGATCGCGTAGGTCGGGACGGCCTTCTCGATCTGGCGGGGGCCGTAGGCGTTCGTGCCCCGGAGGATCGTCACCGGGGTCCCGTAGGTCGCGTGGTAGGCCTGGCAGAGGAGGTCGGCGGCGGCCTTGCTCGCCGCGTAGGGGCTCCGGGGGCGGAGCGGCGCGTCCTCGTCGAAGGCCCCGCCGTCGGGGCTGCCCGGCCCGTAGACCTCGTCGGTGGAGACCATGAGCAGGCGCCGGCCGTGGGCCCGGCAGGCCTCGAGCACGGTCTGGGTGCCGAGGACGTTGGCCTCGAGGAAGGCCCGGGGCGCGTCGATGCTCCGGTCCACGTGGGACTCGGCCGCGGCGTGGACCACGGCGTCGGCCTCGGCGACGAGCGGGCCCACGAGCGCCGGGTCGTCCACGTCGCCCCGGACGAACCGCAGGCGGGGGTCGTCCCGGTGGGCCTCGAGGTTCGCGAGCGAGCCCCCCCAGGAGAGGCGGTCGAGGACGCTCACCCGCCGGTCGGGCCGCTCGAGCAGCAGGTCCACCAGGTGCGAGCCGATGAACCCGGCCCCACCGGTGACGAGCACGTGGAGGACGTCCGCCATCGGCGGGCCGAGTGTATCGGGGGGGCACGACGAGGACGACATCGTCGATGCCGGAGCCCGGAGCGTGCTTCCGATACGGGCATCCTCGAACCCGCGTCGGACTTGACTCTCTCTCTGTACAAGTACTAAGTCCTACAACGCAGCGGTCAAGGCCGACCGCGGCGGGTAAGGCTATGCGGGGTCGAGGGCACATCGGGCGCCGTGGCGGCATGGGCCGATGGGGCGTCTTGGTTGCGCTCCTCGTGTTGGTGCTGCACCCGTACCCGGCGATGGCGGATCATACGTGCTTCCAGGCGAGCGGCATCCACCTCAGCAACTCGCACGATACATGGTACGGGGGCGACGGCGACGAGACCGTTTCCGCTTTGGCCGGTAACGACTATCTGAACGCGTTCGGCGGAGGGGATCGCTTGTGCGGCAACGAGGGTGCCGACGAGATTTGGGCCGGCGACGGCCGGGACTCGATCAATGGGGGCTGGGGCGGCGACACCCTCCACGGCCAAGGCGCAACCGATCTGATCCGAGGCGGCGAAGATCCAGACAGCGTGTACGGAGAAGGTGGAGATGACTCCCCCGGGTTCGGTACCCCGGGATACAACCTGTACGGTGACAAGGGTGCGGATCGCATCGGGGGCGGCGACGGGTGGGATGCTGCCGACGGGGGGCCGGGCGTCAACGATTACTGCGTGGCGGAAGTGAAGGTGAACTGCGAGCTGCCATGATGCGGAGGTAGGGAGACCACGATGGGCCGCACCGAGCACGGCGCCTCCCGGTGGGGAGCAGGCCTTTTCGCGTTGGGGGCGTCGGCCGCCACCACGGCGGTGGTCGCCGCGGCTTTCCTGGGGGGCGGGGCGCCGGCGCAGACGCGGGACGGTGGCCCGGCGCGCCCCGGACCCGGCGAGGTGCTGGCCGCGTACTCCCTCTACCACCCGGGGAAGGACGAGAGCGAGATCTGGGTGGTGAGCGCTGGGGGCTCGGCGTCCCTGAGGATCGAGGGAAGCTCGCCGGAACTCTCGCCTGGCGGGGAGCGGGTCGTCTTCGTCGGCGATATCGAGGACCCGGGGAACGTGGACATCTACACGGTCGGCACAGATGGGGCGGGCCTGCGCAGGTTGACGAGCGATCCGCAGGTCGATACGAGCCCCTCCTGGTCCCCCGACGGGCAGCGGATCGTGTACGAGCGCGAGGACGGCGAGGGGCACGCCGAGCTCTTCATCATCGCTGCGGATGGGACGAGCGAGCGACGGCTCACGCGCAACGACGAGACCAACGACACGGCGCCGGATTGGTCGCCGGACGGCGGGACCATCCTGTTCGCGAGGTTCCTCGGTACGAACGCCGAGATTCTCGCGGTCGATCCCACCGGTAAGGACCTCAGGCGCCTCACGTCCTCGGCCGGGTACGACGGGGCCCCGGTGTGGTCCCCCGACGGGCGCTGGATCGCGTTCGTCCGGGACCCCGAAGAGGACGGGTCCATGGACCTCTGGGTGATGGCGCGGGATGGGTCCGGGGCGCAGCTCCTCGAGAAGGGGTCCGACTGGATCTTGTCTCCGGCCTGGACCCCGGACGGGTCCGCGATCTGGTACGTGACGGGGGCGGCGTTCCAAGGGGAAGGCCACGCGGCGGCGGTCGGGCTCGACGGCTCGCGCGCCCCCCTCGAAGTCCCTCCGGCCCTCGCCCCCTCGCTCGAGGCCGGGTGGGAGATCGTGGGCTTCGACCTGCTTGAGCCCCCATAGTCCCCGGATCAGCCGGGCGGTCTCCAACCCTTGTTCGGTCAGCCGGCAGCGGCCGCCCGAGCATCGGACACCGCGTCCTCCGCCGTCGCCGTTCAACCAGCGCGGCCGCCCTGCGATACCATCGGGGGCAAACACTAGACTACCAGGCCGGGTGTGGTGGAAGATGAGCGGTGCCGATCCCGGCGCGGAGCGGGAAGGGGAGGAGCGGCCCCAGGCCCGCCGACCGTGGTGGAGGTGGGCACTGGCCGGGCTGAGCCTGGCGGTCGGGGCCGTGCTCGGGCTTTCGCTGCCGGCCGGTGGCTCATCCGGGTGGCGGGTCGAGGACATCCGCCTCCCCGACCCCATCGAAGCCCTGAAGCAGGCGGAGGCTGCCACCCCGTACCCCGTGAGGCTGCCCCGGACCCTCCTGCCGAACGCCCAGCTCGGCCTCGTCGTCTGGGATACCCCGGAGACCCTGGAGCAGCCGGGGCGATGGGACGTGAGCGTCTGGTACTGGCTGACGGCCGAAGGTAGGCTCCGAGGCAAGCTGCACATCTGGCAGACGAACGCCCCTGAGGCGTCGACCCGGATCGCGGGCTACGAGCCGGTCACCATCGCCGGGGACGGCTGGAAGCGGGCCTGGAGCCAGCTCGGGGTGTGGGAGCTGGCCACCACGTTCCCGGATGGGGTCACCCTCGGGGTATCGGCGCCGTCGGAGCTGGTCCCCCTCGAGGTCCTCGAGCAGATCGCTGCGTCGGTCACCACCACGGAGCCGCAGGCCGCCTCGTGAAGCGGGCGGGTTGCGGAGCCGCTCCCGTCCACGCGGCGTCCCGTCCTCCTCGCCCTCCAGCGCGCGGCGAGCCCCGTGCCGGCGTCAGCCCCGGGCGGCCGCAGCGCGGAGCACCGAGGCCGTGGCCTCCGCCGTCCGACGCCAGGTGAACAGGCGGCACCGATCGAGCCCCGCCGCCCGCAGCCGGGCCCGGAGCTCCCCGTCCTCGAGGAGCCGGCGGATCCCCTCGGCGATGGCCCCCTCGTCGAGGGGGTCCACGAGGAGGGCGGCCTCCCCCGCCACCTCGGGGAGCGAGGACGACCGGGAGGCGAGGACCGGCACGCCGGCGGCGAAGGCCTCGAGCACGGGGAACCCGAACCCCTCGGCGAGGGATGGGTAGGCCAGGAGCTCCGCGCCCCACAGGAGCGCCAGGCGGTCCTCGTCGGCGACGTAGCCGGTCCGGACCACGCGGTCCCGGACCTCTCCCGGGAGCCGGGCGACCTCGGCGCCGAGCTCCGCCTCGGCCCGCGGCGCCCAGCGGACCGGCCCCCCCGCCAGGACCAGCCAGGCGTCGGTCCCGGCCAGGGCGAACGCGCGGACGAGGCGGGCCAGGTTCTTCCGCGGCTCGACGCCGCCGAGGAACAGGACGTAGCGGCCGCCGATCCCGAACCGCTCGCGGACGCGCCGCGTCCGCCCCGGGGCGTCGGGCGGGGGCGCGAAGGCCTCGGCCCGGATCCCGTGCGGGACCACGTGGACCCGCTCGGGGCCGACGCGGTGGAGCTCGAGCAGGTCGTCGCGGGTCGCCGCGGAGGGGACGATCACCGCGGCGCAGCGGGCGAGCGCCTCCGCGAACCGCCGCCGCCACCGCCCGTCGATGTGGGGGGCGGTCCCCGGGTACCGCTCGAACGCGAGGTCGTGGACCACGAGCACGCTCCGGTCGAGCATCCCCGTGGCCGGCGGGAGGAAGTTGGTGGCGAGGAGCGCGTCGAACCGGCCCGCCAGCCACTCCACCCGGGGGACGCCCAGGCGCCAGGCCACCGGCTGGAAGGCCCGGGCCGGGAACCGGCTCGCCCGTTCCTCGAGGTTCGGGGCCCCGTCGAGGAACCGCCGGGGCCGGAGGAGCCCCCGGGCGTGGAGGTACCAGGCCACGTAGGTCGCCCCGGGGTCGGCCCGGGGCAGCTCCGCGAGGAGCTCCCGCGCGTAGCGCCCCACCCCGGTCCTGCGGGGGTCGAGGGCCGCCCGGGCGTCGATCAGGAACCGCACGTCAGTCCAGCTCGAGCCGGCTCTGGTCGCCCACGACGATGCGGTGGGCGCCGGGCGGCGCGCTCCCCCGCACCTCCACGTCCCGCCCGAGGATCGAGCCCTCGAGGGCCCGCACGCCGAGGACCCGGCAGCCCTCCATCACGATCGAGTCGGCCACCCGGCTCCCCACCACCTCGCACCTGGGCGCGATCGAGGCGTGCGGGCCCACCACCGACCCCTCGACCACCGAGCCCTCCCCCACGATCGCCGGGCCGAGGAGCTCGGAACGCACCACCTTGGCCCCACGCTCCACCACCACGTCCCCCTCGAGGCGGGAGGCCGCGTCGACCTCGCCCTCGACCCGCCGCCCCTGCACCGAGAGCAGCATCCGGTTCGCCTCCAGGAGGTCCTCGGGCCGGCCGGTGTCCTTCCACCAGCCCTCGACCATCTCGGCCCGGACGGTCCGCCCGGTGTCGATCAGGTGCTGGATCGCGTCGGTGATCTCGAGCTCCCCCCGCCAGGACGGGCGGATCCGCTCCGCCGCCTCGACGATCGCGCCGTCGAACAGGTACACGCCGACCAGCGCGAGGTCCGAGAGGTGCTCCCGGGGCTTCTCGACCAGCCGCACCACCCGGTCGCCGTCGAGGATCGCGACCCCGAACCGCTCGGGCTCGGGGACGCGGGCCAGGAAGATCTGGGCGTTCGGGCGGTGCCGCTCGAAGCCCTCGACGAACCGGCGGATCCCCTCGAGCAGGACGTTGTCGCCGAGGTACATCACGAACGGCTCGCCCCGGAGGAAGTCCCGGGCCACGAGGACGGCGTGGGCCAGGCCGAGCGGCGCCTCCTGCCGCAGGTAGGTCACGCGGAGCCCCCAGGCCGAGCCGTCCCCCACCGCCCGCCGGACCTCGGCCTCGGTGTGGCCGACCACGATGCCCACCTCGGTGATCCCCGCCTCGGCCACGTCCTCGAGCGCGTGGAAGAGGATCGGCTTGTTCGCCACGGGGATCAGCTGCTTCGCGTTCGTGTGGGTGATGGGCCGCAGGCGCGACCCCTCCCCGCCCGAGAGGATCAGGGCCCGCATCACGCGCACCCCGAGGGCGGCGGCGCCCCGGCCCCGCCGCCCCCCGGCGGGGCCGGCTCGTACCCCGCGCCCAGCACGACCGCCACGTCGATCCCGCGGAGCGTCCGCCCGGGCGCCGGGAACGGCTCCAGCCCCGGGAGGAAGCGGGAGACCACCTCGGCCTCCTCCTGCCGCCCCCGGGCGAACAGGATCGCCGAGCCGGGGACCTCGAGGGGGAGCTCCGTCGCCGGTCGGAGGCCGGGCGAGGTGTCGTACCCGCCCTGGGCGAGCCGGGCGAGCACCCGGCGGGCGGCGCGGCCGGCGCCCCCGTCGAAGACCCCGACCCGGATGTTCGCGGGCGACGGCGGCGTGAGCGGAAGCTCCCGCCCGAGCTGGCCGAGGGGCTCGCCATAGCGGAGCCGGCGGAACAGCTCGCGGGCCTCCGGCGCCAGCCGGACGATGCTCGTGTAGACCCCGTCGACGTAGATCCCGGCGGGCTCCCCGGGCACCGCCCGGAAGTCGGCGTCGCCGGCGGAGGCCCCCTGGAGCTCCCGGGCCAGGGCCAGCATCTCCGGGATCCCGAGCCCCCGGTCCTTCCGGATGTTCTCGGCCACGGCCGGGACCAGCTCGGGCAGGCGCACGATCTGCGAGGGAGAGAGGATCCTCGCGAGCACCGCCCGGAGGAACTGCTGCTGGCGGGCGATCCGGGCGAAGTCGGGGATGCAGTCCCCCGCGACGTGGCGGGCGCGCACGAACGCCAGGGCCTCGGAGCCGTCGAACGTGTAGCACCCGGCCCTCGGCAGGTGGAGGCCGGCGAGGGGGTCCTCCATCGGGCGGTCCACGCACATCCGCACCCCGCCGAGCGCGTCGACGACCCCCTCGAAGCCCGCCAGGTCGACGTAGAGCACGTGGTTGATCCGCAGGCCGGTGAGCTCCCGGACCGTCCGTGCCACGCGGGCCGGTCCACCCCCCCGGAGGCCGCCCTCGAAGGCGCCGTTGATCTTCCCCCAGCCCATCCCGGGGATCCTCACCCAGAGGTCCCGGGGGAAGTGGAGCACGACGGCCCGGTCCCGGCCGGGATCCACGTGGACCAGGATGATCGTGTCCGCGCGCTCGCCCCCGACCGTCTCCGGCGAGCCGAACCGCTGCTGCTCCTCGGGGGAGAGCCCGGCCCGCGAGTCGCTCCCGAGCAGCAGGTAGTTGCAGGCCCGGCGGGCGCAGGGCCCGCCGATCTCCTGCCGCCCGGTATCCGGATCGCGGGTCTCGATCGGTCGCTCGGAGAGGCTGGCCTGGACCCAGAGGTACGCGCCGAGCCCCCCCGCGGACGCGACCGAGAGGACCAGCGCCACGACGACCGAGGCGAGCAGGAACACCCGCCGCAGCGACGCCCCGCGTCCCGCGCGCGTATCCACCGAGACGCAAGCGTACCGGCCGTCCGGCCCTCGGGCGCCCGGCCGGCGGGCCCGCCCGCCCCCGCCCGCCGCCGGCATAGGATGGGCGGGGTGAGCGGCGCGTACCCGAGCCACCTGGTGGCGGACGTCGCGCTCCGGGACGGGCGCACGGTCCGGATCCGGCCGGCCCGCCCCGAGGACCGCGAACGGGTCGAGGACTACCTGATCGGGCTCTCGGAGGGGACCCTGCGTCTGCGGTTCGGGAGCGCGTCGATCGACGTCCGCGAGGTCGCTCGCCGGGCGGTGGACGTCGACCACGTCTCCCACCTCACGCTCCTCGCCACCACCGGCGAGGAGGAGCGCGTGGTGGGGGGCGCCCAGTACGTCCGGATCGACGGCGGTCGGGCCGAGATCGGCGTGAGCGTGGCCGACGAGCTCCAGGGCCTGGGGCTCGGCTCGCTGCTCATCGGCTCGCTCGCCCAGGCCGCGGCGGAGCGCGGGATCCACACCCTGGTGGCAGAGGTCCTCCCCGAGAACCACCGGATGATCGACGTGTTCCGCCGGAGCGGGTTCCCCGTCGCGATCCGCGCCCGGGCCGGCACGATCGAGGTCGAGCTGGCGACGGCCCTCACCGAGGAGGCCGCGGAGCGGTTCGAGGAGCGGGAGGCCCGGGCGGCGGCGGCCGCCGTCCGGACCTTCCTCGCCCCTCGGTCGGTGGCGGTGATCGGCGCCTCCCGGGACCCGGCGAGCATCGGCGGGCGCCTGTTCGCCAACCTGATCCGCGGGAACTTCGCCGGCGTCGTGCACCCGGTGAACCCGAAGGCCGCCGCGGTCCAGGGCGTCCGCGCCTACCCGAGCGTCCTCGACGTCCCCGGACCGGTGGACGTCGCGTTCGTCGTGGTCCCGGCGGCCGCGGTGCTGGAGGTCGCGGAGGAGTGCGCGCGCAAGGGGGTCCGGGGGCTCGTGGTGATCTCCGCGGGGTTCGGCGAGACCGGCGGGGAGGGCCGCGAGCGGGAACGCCGGCTGCTCGAGATCTGCCGCCGCGCCGGGATGCGCCTCATCGGCCCCAACTGCATGGGGATCGTGAACACCGACCCCGAGGTCTCGCTCGACGGTACGTTCGCCTCGGTCTCGCCCCCGCCGGGACGCGTCGGGTTCCTCTCCCAGAGCGGGGCGCTGGGCCTGGCCGTGATGGCCCAGGCCGCGCGCCTCGGCCTCGGCCTCTCCTCGTTCGTCTCGGTCGGGAACAAGGCCGACATCTCCGGCAACGACCTCCTCGCGTACTGGGACGCCGACCCCCGGACCGACGTGATCCTGCTCTACCTCGAGTCGTTCGGGAACCCGCGGCGCTTCGCGCGCCTGGCCCGGCGGATCGGCCGGCGCAAGCCGATCGTCGCGGTGAAGAGCGGCCGGAGCAAGGCGGGGGCCCGCGCCGCCGCCTCCCACACCGGCGCGCTCCTGCAGGCCTCCGACGTCACGGTCGACGCCCTGTTCCACCAGGCCGGGGTGATCCGGACCGACACCCTCGAGGAGATGTTCGACGTGGCGACGCTGCTCGCGAACCAGCCCCCGCCCGGGGGCGACGGGGTGGGGATCGTCACGAACGCGGGGGGCCTGGGGATCCTCTGCGCCGACACCTGCGAGGCGAACGGGTTACAGGTCCCGCCGCTCGCCCAGGAGACCGTCCGCCGGCTCCGGGAGGTCCTCCCGCCGGAGGCGTCGGTGCAGAACCCGGTCGACATGATCGCCTCCGCCTCCGGCGCCGACTACGCGGCGGCGATCCGCATCGTCGCCGAGGACCCCGGGGTCGACGCGATCGTCGTGAATCTACATCCCGCCCCTCGAGCAGCAGGCACCCGAGGTCGCCCGCGGGATCGTGGACGGCATCGCGGCCGCCGGCGGACGGGTGCCCATCCTCACGACGTACATGTCGGCCCGGGGCCTCCCCGAGGCGCTCCGGGGGGCGGACGGGCTCCGCGTCCCCTCCTACGCCTTCCCCGAGCAGGCCGCGATCGCCCTGGCCCGGGCCGCCGCCTACGGCCGGTGGCGGGCGCGCCCGGAGGGCCGCGTCCCGCGGTTCCCCGACCTCCGCGGCGACGAGGCGGCGGGCGTGATCGCGGGGGCGCTCGCCCGGGGGCCCGGCTGGCTCCTGCCGGAGGAGGTGGACCGGCTCCTCCGCTGCGCGGGGCTCCCGACGCCGGAGGGCGCGAGGGCGGCGACGCCCGACGAGGCCGGCGAGGCGGCCGCCCGGATCGGCGGGAGGCTCGCGCTCAAGGCCGTCGGCCCCCTCCACAAGACCGACGTGGGCGGCGTGGTCCTCGACCTCGAGGGGGCGGAGCGGGTGGAGCGCGAGGCGCGGGCCATGGCCGAGCGGGTGCGGGCCGCGGGCCAGCCCTTCGAGGGCTTCCTCGTGCAGCGGATGGTCCCCCCGGGGGTCGAGATGCTCGTGGGCGTGGCCCAGGACCGGCTGTTCGGACCCGTGGTGGCGTGCAGCGCCGGCGGGACCGCCGTGGAGCTCCTCCGGGACGTGGCGGTGCGGATCGCCCCCCTCACCGACCTCGACGCGGCCGAGATGGTCCGCTCGCTCCGCACGTTCCCCCTCCTCGAGGGCTACCGGGGCGCGCCCCGGGCCGACGTGGCCGCGCTCGAGGAGGTGATCCTGCGGGTCTCCGCACTGGTCGACGAGCTGCCGGCGATCGCCGAGATGGACTGCAACCCCGTCGTGGTCCTCCCCCAGGGGGCCCTCGTGGTCGACGCGCGCGTGCGGGTCGAGGAGCCACCGCCCCGCGCGCCCCTGGTCGTCGCGTGAGGGAGCTGAGCAGCGCCCGCTGGCCCCCGGGCCCGGCCGACCCGGGATGACCCGGGCGGCGGCCCGCCCCGCGGGTACGCTGTCCCCGGGATGAGCGCCACGGCGGGCCGGGAGCGGAAGCTGATCGAGGCGGGGCTGGCCCTGGCCTCGGAGCTGTCGCTCGAGGGGGTCCTCCAGCGGATCGTGGAGCTCGCCGCCGAGGTGACCGACGCGCGCTACGGGGCGCTCGGGGTCCTCGGCCCCGACGGCCGGATCGTCCACTTCGTCACCACCGGCATCAGCGAGGAGGAGCGGGCCCGGATCGGGGACCCGCCGACGGGCAAGGGGGTCCTGGGCGTGCTGATCCGGGAGCGGCGGGTCCTGCGGATCGACGACCTCTCGAAGGACCCCCGCTCCGTCGGGTTCCCCCCGAACCACCCCGTGATGCGCTCGTTCCTCGGCGCCCCGGTGATGGCCCGCGGGCGGGTGTTCGGCAACATCTACCTCACCGAGAAGCGGGGGGCGCCGGCCTTCACCGAGGAGGACGAGCGGGCCCTCGAGGTGCTCGCGACCCAGGCCGGCGTGGCCGTGGAGAACGCGCGTCTCTACGAGGAGGCGCAGCGACGCGCCCGCTGGCTCGAGGCGGTCCGGGAGGTCGCCACCGAGGTCCTGGCGGGGACCGACGCCGACCGGGTGCTCGCGGGGGTGGCGGCCCGGGCGCGGGAGCTGGTCGGGGCGGACCTGGCGACGATCGCGGTCCCCGACCCCTCCGGCCGGCGGCTCGAGATCAGGGCGGCGGTCGGCGCCCACGCCGAGGAGCTGCTCGGGGAGCGGTTCCCCGCCGAGGGGTCGATCTCGGGCGAGGTGATGCGCTCGGGACGCCCCGAGGTCCTCCAGGACATCGTCGCCGACCCCCGGAGCTACCAGCCGATCGTGAGGCTCGGCGACATGGGGCCGGCGATCCTCGTGCCGCTCACCGGGCGGGAGCGGGCCCTGGGGACGCTCGCCGTCGCCAACCTGCGCGGCGGGCGCGCGTTCGGGGAGGAGGACCTGGGCCTGGTCCGGACCTTCGCCGCCCACGCCGCCCTGGCCCTCGAGCACGAGCAGGCCCAGCGCGAGCGGCAGCGCCTCCTGCTCCTCGAGGACCGGGAGCGGATCGCGAAGGAGCTGCACGACGGCGTGATCCAGGCGCTGTTCGCCGTGGGCATGGGCCTCGAGGCCACGTCGGCCCTGTCCCAGGACCCCGAGCTGTCCCGGCGGATCGAGGCCGCGGTCGAGGACCTCGACCGGGTGATCCGGGACCTGCGGAACTACATCTTCGGGCTGCGGCCCGGGATCCTCGCCGACCGGCAGCTCGACCAGGCGCTCCACGCGCTCGCGGAGGAGTTCCAGGAGCGGAGCGGGGTCCTCACGGTGGTGGACGTCGACCCGGAGGTGGCGGCGGAGCTCGGGTCCAGGGCCTCGGACGTGCTCCAGATGGCCCGGGAGGCGCTCTCCAACGTGGGCCGCCACGCCGAGGCCGCGACGTGCCGGGTCTCGCTCCACCGGAGGGACGGCTGCGCCGTGCTCGAGATCGACGACGACGGGAAGGGGTTCGACCCGGCCGTCGGCCGCCCCGGGGGCCAGGGGCTCGGGAACCTCCGGGACCGGGCCCGGTCGCTCGGCGGCGAGGCCCGGATCGAGAGCGCGCCCGGGGACGGGACGACGGTCCGGGTCACGATCCCCCTCTAGCCGCGGTCCCCCCCGCGCGCCCGAGCAGCTCGCCCACGGCCCCGAGCAGCGCGTCCCGGTCCGGCGGCCACCGGACCCCGCGGACCCGCTCGTCCGGCGGCAGCGCGTCGGCCTCCCCGCGGCGGAGCAGCACGACCGGCAGGTCGAGGGCCAGGTAGGCGGCGAGGAGCTCGTCCGGTGGCGTCCCCTCCATCACGTCGCTGCTCTCGAGCCAGGTGTCGAGCACGACGAGGTCGGCCGCCGTGGCGAGCGCGCACCGCCGCTCGCGCGCGATCACGCACGTGTAGTCCGGGGCCACCGGGCCGGGGCAGGAGAGCACCTCGTACCCGTCCCCCTCGAGCCAGCCCCCGACCCGCCCCCGGGTCGCGGGGTCGGCCTCGACGACCAGCACGACCTTCCGCTCCACGGCGCCCGTGCCATCGGACCCCGGAGGGCGGGACCGCTTCCCGGGCCGGGCGGCCCTCCCCGCGGGGGCCGCCCGGCCCTGGGGCCCGGGCGTCCGCCGCGCCAACCTCGGGACCGAGGAAGGAGGCCGCGATGGAGAGGTGGGAAGGCTTCCGACGCTGCCCCGGGTGCGGCTACGACTTCACGACCGGGGAGGGCACGCGGGGGTGCCGGTGGGGCGACTGCCCGTACCTCCCGTTCGAGCTCGACGTGTACTGCCCGTACTGCCGCTTCAACTTCTTCACGATGGAGGGGAACCCGCCCTGCGAGGACCCCCTCACCTGCGAGCACGGCGTCGAGCCCCGGTCCCACGTCGAGAACGTCCGCCGCTGGCTCGCGGGCCAGCCCCGCGGCTGACCGAGGGCCCGGGATCGGCCCCGCCGGCTCGCCTCCGGGCCAGGGGGGCCGCCGCGCGGACTCAGTGGGCGGCCCCCACGACCAGGGTCCCCTCCATCCTCGCCTCCCGGTGCCCGGGGATCGAGCAGTAGAAGGTGTAGGTGCCGGGGGACGCCCGGAAGCGCACGGTCGCCGTGGCCCCCGGATCCACCGCCACCTTCACGCAGCTCGTCGATCGTGAAGTCGTGCGGCATCGGGTCGTCGTTCACCAGCCGGATCCGCACCACCGGCCCCGGCACGTGGAGGGAGGGCGGGAGGAACCCCGTGATCGCCGCGTGGAGGAGGGTGGCGCCCGCGGCCCCGCCCGCCGGTTCCCCGGCCGGGATCGGGCTCGGCGCCGGCGAGGCGGCCGCGCCGCCACCGGCCTCCACGGTCCCCGCGGCCGGCGTGAGCCCGCCGTCGAACGGCGAGGCCACCGCCGGGTAGGAGGCCGGGGCCGGCGGGGCGTCCGGGGAGACCTGGATCGTCCCGAGCGCCCCAAGCGCGGTCGTGAGGGTCGGGCCCGCGTTCATCACCCACAGGCGGACGAGCTCGTTCGGCCGGGCCACGAGGGGTTCGTCCACGTAGCGGTTCGCCCCGCCGTTGAAGACCACGTACGCGGGGTCCACCGCCTCCATCCTGGCCGGGTCGCCCTCGTACACGCCGCGGACGGGCTCCTCCCCCGGGTAGAACTCGCTCGAGACCAGCACGTACTCGCGGGCCGGGGCGAGCCCCTCCTCGGGCTCCACGATGATCGCGCCGTACATCCCGTTCGCGATGTGGTGGAGGACCGGCGGCACCCCGCAGTGGTACATGAACACGCCGGGGAAGCGCGCCACCCAGTCGAACGTGAAGCTCTCCCCGGGCGGGACCGGCTGGTAGTTCACGTCCCAGGGGGTCTGGGCGGCGTGGAAGTCGATCGAGTGCGAGAGCGAGAGCGAGCTCCGGTTGGTGAGCGTGAACCGGACCGTGTCCCCCTCCCGGACCCGGATCACCGGCCCGGGGGCCGTGCCGCCGAAGGTCCACACGTGGTACCGGACGCGGGGGCGATCTCCTGGACCGTCTCCACCGCGTCCAGGCGGACCTCCACGACCTCGCCGGACCCCCGGCCGTAGGTCCGGTACGAGGCCGCCGCCGCGGGCTCGGCCGGGCCTTCCGCCGACCGGGCCCGCGAGAGCGGCCCGATCCACGTGAGCCCCACGATCAGGAGCGCCACCTCGAGCGCGATCGCACCGACCACGAACCTCCGCATCGTCGTCCCTCCTGCGTCCCGTCGCCCGAGCATCGGACCTGCGAGGTCCGTTGCCCCCGGTCACAGGTCCCGGGGCCGGTGGGACCTTCGACCCTCCGTGGCGGCGGGGCGCCCTGCCACCCTGCCAGCATGTTCGTCCGCTACTTCCTCGAGATCCCGCTCGCGTTCGAGCGCGTCGAGCGGGCCCTGCTCGACGCGCCCGAGGCGTGGCTGCCGGGGGTGGCGCAGCGGGCCGAGGACCGGAGCGTCCGGCTGCTCGCCGAGGTCGGGTTCGGGGAGGCCTTCCGCATCGACAAGCAGGTCGAGATCTCCCTCGGGGAGCCGCTCCGCCGCGGGGGCAAGACGATCCTGCCGATGTCGTGGCGGGTGACCGGGCCCGAGAGCCTGTTCCCCAGGCTCGAGGCCGACATCGAGGTCGCCCCCCTGGGGCCGGGACGCACCCAGCTCGCGATCAGCGCGCGCTACACCCCGCCCCTCGGCGCCCTGGGTCGCGCGATCGACCGGGCCCTCCTGCACCGGGTGGCCGAGGCCACGATCAAGGACTTCCTGGACCGCACCGGGGAGTCCCTGGTCACCCTGGCGACGGCGGACGCCTGAGGTGGCGCTCGGCGGGCCCGGGACCGGCTACCATTACGCCGTGGCCGAGCCGCCGCTCCGCGTGATGCTCGTCGACGACCACGAGGTCGTGCGCGCCGGCATCCGGGCGCTGATCCAGTCGACCGACGACATCGTGGTCACCGCCGAGGCCGCCTCGGTGCGGGAGGCGATCGACGAGGCGGACCGGGCCCGGCCCGACGTCGTGGTGATGGACGTCCGCCTGGCCGACGGGAGCGGGATCGAGGCCACCCGCGAGATCCGGGCCCGCTACCCCAAGACCCGGGTGGTGATGCTCACGTCGTTCGCCGACGACGAGGCCCTCTTCGCGTCGATCATGGCGGGCGCCTCCGGCTACGTCCTCAAGCAGGTCAAGGGGAACGAGCTCCTCCGGGCCATCCGCACCGTGGGGAAGGGCGAGAGCCTCCTCGACCCCGCGGTCACGAACGCCGTCCTCGACCGGCTCCGGAGGGGCAAGCACCTCCTCAAGGACGAGAAGCTCGCCCGGCTCTCCCCGCAGGAGGAGCGCATCCTCGCCCTGGTCTCGGAGGGCAAGACGAACCGGGAGATCGGCGAGGAGCTCCGCCTCGCCGAGAAGACCGTGAAGAACTACGTCTCGAGCATCCTCTCCAAGCTCGAGGTGGCCCGGCGGGCGGAGGCCGCCGCGTACCTCGCCCGCCACACGACGACCCCCGGGGCCTGAGCCGGGCCGCTCAGCGGAGCCCCGAGAACAGCGCCCGGAGCGCCGCTTCCTCCGTCTCGCCCACGGTCACGTCCACCACCACGCCGTCCGAGCCCACGAAGTAGCAGGTCGGGAACCCCTGGACCCCCAGGGCGGAGGCCAGCGTGCCGGCCTCGTCGTCCAGGGCCACCGGGAACGAGAGGTCGTGGTCGGCCATGTAGTCCGCGGGGTCGGGACCGGGGTGGAGGTCGAGGGCGGTGGCCACCGACACGAGCTCGACCCCCGGATGGTCGGCCGCCACCCGCGCCAGCACCGGGAGCTCCACCTGGCAGTGCGGGCACCACGGCGCCCACACCGCGACCACCGTGGGCCGCCCCGGCTCCCAGGCCACGCGCCCCCCGCCGAGCGCGGGGGCGGAGAACGCCGGGAACGCCTCCCCCGCGGCGAGCGGCGCGTCGCGCGGGCCGCCGGCCACCTCCACCTCGCCCGGCGCGGCCGGGCGGGTGCGGGGCCCGCCGTCGCCGGTGAGGGCCACCGCGGCGAGGAGCCCCACGACCAGGGCCGCGCCGAGCCAGATCCCGACGGCCCGTCGGCGGGCCCGACGCCGAGCCGCGGCCCGCCGCTCAGCCTTGGACGGCCGCCCCCGTCGTGCGGCCTTCCCCTTCCCCGTCATCGTCTCCCTCCAGGTACCGATCGAGCCGGAGCGGGCCCCGGGGGCGGAGGGCGAGCACCACCGCCGCCCCGAGCAGGAGCGCGTCCCGCCCGAGGTCCGTCCACCGCACGCCCTCCCCCGGGCCGCCGCCGCCGAAGCACCCGCAGTCGATCCGGAGCCCGCGTGCCTTGGCCTGGGCCATCGCCCCCAGGAACGCGACGAGGAGCGCGGCGGCCCCGGCGGCCGCGGGTCGGACGGCGAGGCCCACGACGAGGAGGGCCCCGATCCCGATCTCCGCCCACGGCAGGGCGACCGCGACCACCTCGACGGCCCGCGCCGGGAGCAGCTCGTAGGCGTCGACCGCGAGGATCGCGCCCTGGCGGTCCAGCGCCTTCGCCACGCCGCTCCAGAGGAACACCGCGGCGAGCAGGCCGCGGAGGCCCAGGTGGAGCAGGTCCGCCGCGGACGGCCGCCGGACGGTCACTCCCGCGCGACCTGGCTCACCCAACGCAGGAGGTCGCGCTCGGCCACGATCCCCACCAACCGGCCGTCCTCGACCACCGGGAGCCGGCGGATCCCCTCGCGGGTCATGAGCTCGAAGGCCTCCACGACCTCCGCCGTGGGCGGGACCGTGACGAGCGGCGCCGACATGAGGTCCCCCACCCGGCGGGCGCGCAGCTCGCCGGGGTCGAGGGCGTGGCGGACCACGTCCCGCTCGGTGACGATCCCGACCGGCCGGTCGCCCTCGACGACCACCACCGAGCCGATGTCGCGTTCGTTCATCCGGCGGAGCGCCTCCTCCATCGGGTCGTCCGGGGCGACGGTCGCCACGTCGGGGGTCATCACCTCGCCCACGGTGTCCGGTGCCCTGGCCATGCAGCCCCTCCTTCCTCCGGTCAGATGAACAACGTGATCGCGTCCTTCGCCTCGACGAGCGCCGTCGTGGCGCCCGCCGGCTCGTCGAGCCCCTCCACGAGGTCCTCCCGGCGCAGGCCGAGCAGGTCCATCGTCATCTGGCAGGGGACCAGCCGGACCCCCAGGTCCCGCGCGAGCTGGAGGAGCTCGGTCGGGCTCGCCACCTTGTGGTCACGGGCCAGCGTACACATCATGGCCGGGCCCGCGCCAGCGAAGTTCATCTTCGAGAGCTTGAGGTGCTCGGTGCCCCCGCGGTTCATGAGCGAGAGCATCTTCTGCATCCAGTTCTCGCCGGTGATCCGGACGTCGTTGCGCACCAGCGGGAACAGCCCCCAGAACGTGAAGAACACGGTGGCCTTCATCCCCATCGCCGCGGCCGTCGTGGCCAGGATCAGCGTCGGCCACACGCGGTCCAGGTCCCCGCTCCAGGCGAAGATCACCAGGCGGTCGTGCCCCGCGGAGGCCGGGGCGCCGCCCTCCGCTGCCTGCGGCTCGGTCATCCCGCTCACCCCTTCCGGACGAGGAAGCGGTACACGCCGCCCTCCTCGCTCCGCTCCACCAGCGTGTTCCCCGTCGAGCGGCACCAGGCCTCGAAGTCCGGCACCGAGCCGGGGTCGGTGGCGAGCACCTCCACCAGCTCGCCCGGGGCCAGGTCCCGCACCGCCTGGGCCGTCTTCACGATCGGCAGCGGGCAGGAGAGCCCGCGCAGGTCCAGGGTCTTGGCCACGGTCGCGCTCATCCTTCGGCTCCTTCCTCCCTCCCGCGGGGCGGCTCGAGGATCCGGCCCCGCGGCACGGTCTCCCAGTACAGGCGGTTGAAGATCCACTTCGCCGCGTGCCAGACGAACGAGGGCCGCGGGGGGACCGGCGGACGCTCGTAGTCGAACCGCAGGACGGTGGCCCGCCGCCCGCCGGTCTCGAGGAAGCACAGCACGCGGCCCCCGTAGTTCGCCCGGGGGGCGGACCCGCGGATCTGCGACACGATCCGGCTCGCCACCACCGGGGCCTCGAAGTGGGCGGTGGAGCCGCTCTTCGAGATCGGCAGGTCGGTCGCGTCGCCGATCGCGAAGATGCGCTCGTGGCCCTCGACCTGCAGGGTGGCCCGGTCGGTGGGGACCCACCCCGAGGGGTCGCCGAGGTTCGACGCCTCGATCACGCGCTGCCCGCGGTGGGGCGGGACCGCGATCAGGAGGTCGGTCTCGACCTTCTCGCCCTCGAGCGAGGTGACGACCCCCGCCGAGGGGTCCACCGACTCGATGTTGAAGAACGGGAGGAGCCGGATCCCCCGCCGCTCCATGATGGGCCCGACCAGCCTCGAGGCCGACTCGATCGTGAACGCCCGGTTGAGGGGCGACAGCAGCGTGAGCTCGGTCCGCTCGCGGATCCCCCGGCGGCGGAGGAGGTCGCTGAGCATCAGCACGAACTCGACGGGGGCCGGCGGGCACTTGTAGGGGATCCCCGCCACCCCCACGTGGATCCGGCCGCCGCGGAACCGGCGGAGCTCCTCGCGGAGCCGCTGGGCGCCCTCCAGCGAGTAGAAGTCGTGCGCGCCCTCCACCAGCCCCGGGACCTGCTCCGGGGCCAGGCGCGCGCCGGTCGCGATCACCAGGTGGTCCCACTCCAGGCTCCCGCCCCGGCGGAGCTGCACGGTCCCCGCGTCGGGGTCGACCCTGATCGCCTCCTCCACGACGAGCTCCACGTCCCGGCGGAGCAGCGTCCGCTCGTCCCGCACGAGCCACCGGCCGTTGGCCTGCCCCAGGGCCAGGTAGAGGAACCCCGGCTGGTACACGTGCATCCCGGTGGGGTCGACGACCGTGACCCGGGCGTCCCTCCCCAGCCGCGCCGAGAGGAGGTTGGCGACCAGGGTCCCGCCGACCCCTCCCCCGAGCACGACGATCCGGGCGGGCACCCTCCTCACCTCGCCTTCCGCACGACGAACCGGGTGCCCTCCGCGGCCTCCTCGACCTCCACGAGGTCGTGGCCGGCCTTCCGCACCCAGGCCGGGATGTCGGTGGCGGAGCCGGGGTCCGTGGACCAGACCTCGATCACCTGCCCCACCTCCGCCTCGCGCACCGCCCCGATCAGCGACATCAGCGGGCCCGGGCAGGGCATCCCCCGGGCGTCGATGCTCCGGTGGACCTCGACCGTCGCTCCCATGACCGATCCTCCCTCCTCGGGGTCAGATGAACGTGATGCCCCCGTCGCCGGCGGCGAGGAGGAACGAGGCGACCCCCTCCTGCCCGTCGACCAGGGGATCCAGATCCTCCATGGAGAGGCCGAGCATCTCCATCGAGCGGGCGCAGGCCGTGATCCTGACCTCGCCCACCTCCTTGGCCTGGCGGAACAGCTCGCTCCAGTGCTGGCCCCCGTGGCGCTGCATCGCGGCCCGGCCCTCGGGCCCCGCCTCCGGCGCCGCGCCGTGGTCCTTCGCGATCCGGTCGGCCCGGAACGCGTCGAGCGCCCAGTACTGGAGGAACACGTGCACCCTCCGGCCCATCGCCGCGACCCCGACCGCGAGGACCGCCGCCGCGGTGAGGCGATCGTCGGTCCCGGAGAACAGCACCAGCGGGAGCGCGCTCCCCTCGTCTCGCGTCACGTCGGCCTCCTTCCTGGGACGAGTGTCGGCCACCCCGGGCCGGACCTCCCCCGGCCGTCCGGCCGGCTCCGTGGGGTCCCAAGGGCCCCCGCCGGGTGGGACCCGCCGAGCGTGCCGGGGACGGTGGCCCGGACGGGCCCCCCGACGTGCCGCGAGGGGGGATCGGTCGAGGAGGCGGGCGGCCGACGCCCTCACGCGAGGGGGGCGCGGACGAGCGGGGCGCCGGCGCCGGGCGCCGGACGCTCCCGCTCGCCGCGTGGCTCCGCCGGGGAGGACCCGTGGGCGTGACGGACCAGGAGGGGCGGGTCGGTCCGGACGGAGGGTCCTCGGGAACTCCCGGCGGAGCGGACCTGGGCGCTCAGCGGACGTACACCCCCCAGGGGGTCGGGATCTCGGGTCGGCCGGCCACGTCGTCCACCTGCCAGCCGAGGCGGCTCTCCACCCCGACCACGCCGTCCACCTGCGACACCAGCTGGACCAGCACGGGGACGAGGCTGCGCCGCTCGAGCGTCCCCTCGAGCCGGACCCGTCCCGCTTCGACCTCCACGCGCAAGGCCGCGGGGTCCAGCCAGAGCGCGTCCCGGATCACCGAGCGGAGGACCTCCTCCCTGATGTCGGCGTCGGGGCGGAGGAACACCCGGAGCAGGTCGGACCGGCTCACGATCCCCACCAGCCGTCCGTCCTCGTCCACGACGGGGAGCCGCTTCACCCCCCGCTCGTGCATCAGGCGGGCCGCCTCGGGGAGCGTCGCGGTCCGCTCGATCGTCACGGCCGGGCTCGTCATGAGCTCCGCGGCCACCGACGCCTCGGCCTTCGCGCGCTCGGCCCGGCGGCGCCAGCGCGCGAGGAACGACCGAGGGGGCGGCGCCCCCACGCGCTCCTCCTTGAGGAGGAGGTCCGCCTCGGAGACGACCCCCACCGGGCGGCGGTCCTCGTCCACGACGGGGAGCGCGCTCACGCGGTGCTCGTGGAGCAGCCGCACGAGCTCCTTGAAGGGCGTGGAGCCGGTGGCCGTCGCGACCTCCCTCGTCATCACGTCCGCCACCGTGCGCATCGCTCCGGTCCTCGTCCTCCCCGCCACCGGGCGTCACGGTACGGCCGTCGAGCCAGCGCTCCCTAGGGACCACGGTCCCGCCCCGGGGGTGCCGATCGGCCCTGGGGCCGGCGGATCTCGGCACGGGCCCCGCCGTGGGGCGGCGCCGGGTGGGAGGCGGGGGATCGGCGACCTAGGATGCGAACGTGATCCCGCCGTCCCGAGCTCGAGCGTCGAGGAGGTGATCCCGGTGTCCGATGCGCTGGGGGCCCGAGCCCCGGTCGCCGCGGCCGAGCCGGACGTGCTCTCCGTCCGGGACGGGCACCTGTTCGTCGAGGAGGTCGACGCCGCCTCGCTCGTCGAGCGGTTCGGCTCGCCCCTGTTCGTCTTCTCCGAGACCCAGCTGCGCGAGAACCTCCGACGGATCCGCCGCGCCTTCCAGGAGGGGTGGCCCGACGGGCCGGTCGACGTCCTGCCCGCGTTCAAGGCCAACCCGATGCTCGCGACGCGTCACATCCTCTCGCGGGAGGGGGCCGGCGCCGACGTGTACTCGCCCGAGGAGCTGGACGGCGTCCTGCGCACGGGCGTCGATCCCGAGCTCGTCTCGGTGAACGGGGGCGGGAAGCCGCGGGAGCACCTCCGCCGGTGCGTGGAGGCCGGCGTCCGCATCACCGTCGAGGACCTGCACGAGATCGACCTCATCCAGGAGGTCGCCGCCGAGCTCGGCCGGGTGGCGAAGGTCCGCCTGCGCGTGAAGGCCATCGCGCCGAACCTGTGGCGGCCGACCGACTTCAGCCAGGCGACCGTCCCGATCGACCTCGGCATCCAGGTCTACAAGTCGGGGATCCCCCAGGAGTACCTGCCCGAGCTCGGACGGCGGGCGCTCTCCCTGCCGAACGTGGAGCTCGTGGGCCTGCACATGCACCAGGGCCGCCACCACCCGAGCACCTGGTACTGGGAGGGGCTCATGACCCGGTTCGCCCGCGTCGTCGGCGAGCTCAGCCGGGCCTGGGGCGGGTGGCAGCCGCGGGAGCTCGACATCGGCGGTGGCTTCCCGAGCACGCGCGACCCGATGAACGAGGAGATGCCGCGCTCGGAGTTCGTCCTCACGGCCCTCTCCTACCCGCTCGTGGTGGGGCTGCGGGCCCTCGGCGAGCGCGTCTACCACGGCGTGATGGGGGCCGTGCTCCCGCTCCTCCGCGGCGAGCACCGCCGCCCGGCGCCGCCGCCGATCGAGGCGTTCGCGAGCACCATCACCCGCACGCTCCGGCGGGAGCTCCGCCGAGCGGGCGTCCGGACCGAGGGCGTGCGGCTCCAGACCGAGCCGGGGCGGTGGCTCTACGGGGATGCGGCCGTGCACCTCGCGCGGGTGAAGGTGGTGAAGCGCCAGACGCGGCCCTACCCGTACGCCTGGGTGCTCACCGACACCACCTGCTTCTTCCTGGCGGGCGGGTTCTTCGAGCACAACCGCCACCCGTACCTCGTGGCGAACCGGGCCGACGCGCCGCGGACCCTCACGGCCGACATCGTCGGGCAGTCGTGCTTCGCGGACATCCTCGTCCTGGGCGCGAAGGTCCCGGAGTGCGAGCCGGGGGACGTGGTCGCGTTCCTCGACGCCGGGGCCTACCAGGAGTCCTCCGCCTCGAACTTCAACGCGCTGCCCCGGCCCGCCTCGGTCCTCGTCCACGGCGACGAGGCCGAGCTCATCAAGCGGGCCGAGACCGTGGAGGACGTGTGGGCCCGGGACCTCGTGCCCGAGCGGGTGCGGACCGAGCCCCGGGGCGCCCGACCCACCCCCGCCTCGCCGTGAGCCGGGACCTCGCCACCTGGGTGGTCGCCGGGCTCGAGGTCGTCGCGGCGGCGGCGATCGCGGCCTTCTGGGTCACGTGGCGGCGCGGGCCCCACGACGAGCCCTGGCTGCCGGCCGGCTACGTGGAGCACGAGGAGGTCTTCGTGGTGCCGGACGCGGTGCTCGCGCTCCTCCTCGTGGCCTCGGCGGTGCTGCTCGTGCTCGAGGTGCCGCTCGGGGGGACGCTCGCGCTCGTGGCGGCGGGGATGCTCGCGTTCCTCGGGCTCCTGGACCTCGCGTACTTCGCCCGGCACGGGATGTTCGCGCGCGAGCGCGGGGGCGTGCTGAACGCGGGGATCGTACTCGGGGTGCTCGTGCTCGCGGCCGTCCTCGTCGTGCGCTTCGGGTGAGGGGGTGGGCGGATGGGGCGGACGCCGGACCTGCGGGACCGGCACGTGATCGTGACGGGCGGCTCGAGCGGGATCGGGCTCGCCCTCGTGCGCCGGGTGGCCGCGCTCGGGGCGAGGGTCTCGGTGATCGCGTTGGACGACGCGGACATGGCGCGCCTGCGCGAGGCGCCGCCCGCCGGGGCGCACCCCCTGCACCTCGCGCCGGCCGACGTGGCCGACCGCGGGCAGGTCCGCGCCGCGATCGCCTCCTGCCGGGAGCGGCACGGCCCCACCGACGTCCTCGTCACCTGCGCCGGCGTGGTGCATCCCGGCTACTTCGACGAGCTGCCCGACGCGGTCTTCGAGCGGGACATGGCGATCGACTACTTCGGGACGCTCTGGTGCATCCGGGCCGCCCTGCCCGACATGCTCGAGCGCGGTCGCGGCACGATCGTGTGCATCTCGTCCTTCGCCGGGCTGGTCGGCGTGTTCGGGATGGGCGCCTACTGCCCGCCGAAGTACGCGGTGCGGGGCCTGTGCGAGACGCTCCGCGTCGAGCTGAAGCCCCGGGGGATCCACGTCGCCTGCGTGTTCCCCACCGACGTCGACACGCCGGGCCTCGCCGCCGAGATCCCCCAGCACCCCCCGGAGCAGGACGCCATGCAGGGCAAGATCCGACCGATGAGCCCCGAGGTCGTGGTGGACGCGATCCTGGACGGGATCGCGCGGCGCCGAACGCGGATCTACCCGGGCCGGTGGACCTGGCTCCTCGCGCCTCGCGAACGGCGCCCCCTGGGTCGCGGACCTCATCGCCGACCGCGCCGTCGCCGAGGCCGCCCGCCGCACCGGTCGGATCGCGCGCCCCTGAGGGGGCGGCGGACGGACCGGGGGAGGCACCGCGGGCCCGCCGCCCCCGGGAGGTGCGCCCGGCGTCCAGGAGGGACCACGGTCCCGTCCCGGGGGTGCCGATCGGCCCTGGGGCCGGTGGGCGACGGCGCTACGGTGGCCGCGGAGGGCTCGACCGGAGGCCGGGAGGGATGGCCGCAGCGGGACCCACGCGGGAGCCGGCCGGCGCCGAGGAGCGGGCTCGCGGCCTGGGCTCCGTCGGCGAGTTCATGACCCGGGACGTGCTCGTGCTCGCCCCCGACACGCCGGTGGCGCAGGCCGCGCGGGAGCTGGAGCGGGCGGGGGTGAGCGGCGCTCCCGTGGTCGAGGAGGGGCGGGTCGTCGGCGTGGTGACGCTCCGGGACCTCGTGTCCAGGGTCCCGCTCGCCATCGGCGAGCCCGCGGTCCGCGGCCCGTTCCTCCGGGTCGAGCACGTGCTCGCCGACGCGCTCGCGGGAGGGACCGCGCGGGTCCGGGAGGCGATGACCACGGCGGTGCGGGCGGTGCGCCCGGACGCCCCGATCGCCGAGGCCGCGGCCCTCATGGTCCGCTACGGCGTCAACCGCCTGCCCGTGGTCGACGACGAAGGGCGGCCCGTCGGGATCGTGACCCGCGACGACGTGGTGGCCGCCGTCGCCCGCCTCGCCGGGGTCGAGCTCCCGCGGCGCCCCGTGATGCCGCCCGACCCTCCCGACGGCTGAGCCGGGGCGGCCGGCGCCGCCCTTCCCCCGGCGTCAGCCCGCCCCGGCGCCCGCCCTCCCGGGGCCGCGGGGCCATCCCCCCCGGACGGGCACGGGGCGGCTCGCGCGGAGCAGGCGCCCGGGCGTGTCGAAGCCGCGGGGGGCGAGCCTGACCACGAGGACCAGGAACACCTGGGCCGTGGTGAGGGCATCGTCGAGCGCGTGGTGGGGCCGCTCCACCGGTACCCGGAGCCGGGCGGCGACGTCCGTGAGCGAGCGATCCTCGCCCGGGGGGACCACGCCCGCCAGCTCGGCGAGCCACAGCACGTCCACGATCCGCCGCCGCCAGGCCCCGGGCCTCCCGCCGAAGATCCGCGCCAGGAACGCCGCCTCGATGCCCGCCGCCCAAGCCACGAGGAACCGCCCGTCCAGGGCGGCCGCCAGCTCCGCCCGGGCCTGCTCGAGCCGGGGCGCCGCCGCGAGGTCCGCCGGCCGGAGCCCGTGGACGACGATCGAGGCCGACGTGAGCGGCGCCGCGGGGGCCACCTCGCGGTACACGGCCCCCCCCACGACCACCCGGCCCCCGAGGACCGGGACCACGCCGAACGAGACCACGGCGTCGCGGGCGGGGTCGAGGCCGGTGGTCTCGAAGTCGAGCGCGGCGAAGGCCGCGTCGGTCCATGGCGCGCGTCGGAGCGCCCGCCGGGGAGGCGGGGGTCCCCTCACCGCAGGCGGAACCATATCTCCCGGGCGAGCAGGCGCTGGGCGCGCTCGATCGTCCGGAACGCCTCCTTGAGCCCCCGGCGGGCGACCGGGCCGATCTCGGCCGGGCGGACGTGGTCGTCGGGCGGGGCGCCCTCCGCGATCAGGCGCGCGTGGTGGTCGAGCCGGACCCGCCACAGGAGGCGGAACGCCTCCTGGAGCCCGACGCCGAGCTCCGCGGCGATCCGGCCCGACCCCACCGCCACCTCGAGCCGGGCCAGGGTCCGGTTCACCACGGCGCCAGCCCAGACGGCGTGGGCCCGGGCGAGGTTCGTGATCGGGGTGAGCCCCGAGTCCTTCACGGCGAACGTGCCCGCGTGCGCCCCGCGGTGCTCGACGACGAGGTCCCGGAGGAACCCGGTCGGCGGGCGCAGCTCGACCGCGGTGAGCGCGAGCCGCCGGAGGAACCCCGGGTGCCGCGGCGCCTCGCGGATCGCCTCGTCGAGCCGGCTCGCCACGTCCAGGGGCCCCGCCACCCGCCGGTAGTCGAGGGCGATGCTCGTGAAGACCCGGCCCTCGACCCCCGGGTCCGTCATCCACCGTCGGAGCTCCGCCTCCCACCCCGCCGCGGTCCGCCGCCAGGCCGGGTTCGTCGCGAGGACCCCGCCGCGGCAGCGGGGGATCCCCGCGGCCTCGAGCCCCTCGGTGACCCGCTCGGCGAGCGCGGCGAAGTACCGGTCCGCCTCCTCGGGGCCGGCGTCCCCGGGCTCGTAGGCGAGGCCGTGGTCCTGGTCGGTCGCGAGGGCCTGCTCGTGCCGGGCCTGGCTCCCGAGGGCCAGCCAGGCCCAGGGGCCGGGCGGGTCGCCCAGCTCGTCGATCGCGAGCTCGAGGAGCCGGCGGGTGAGCGCGTCGATCGTGATCGCGATCGCGTGGCCGACGTGGACCGGCTCGACGTCGGCCTCCACGAGGCCCTGGACCACGGCGGGGAGCCGTCTCGCCTCGGCGATCAGCCGCTCCCGGTCCGGGGCCCGCTCGATCGCGCTCCGGACCGCGAACGGCCCGGCGCGCTCGAGGCCGAGGAGGTCGGTGTCCGAGACCACCCCGACGACGGAGCCGGTCCCGTCGGTCACGGGCACGTGGTGGATCCCGTGCTCGAGCATCGTGAGCAGCACCTCCTCCGCCGTGGCCTGGGCCGGGACCGTCACGACCGGGCTCGACATCACCGCCTCCACCGGGACACCCGGGTCCCGGTCCGCGGCCAGGACCCGCGAGCGGAGGTCGCGGTCGGTGACGATCCCGAGATCGGGGCCCCCGACGACGAGCAGCGACGACACCCGCTCGCGCGCCATGATCCCGGCCGCCTCCCGGACCGGGGTCCGCGGCCCGCAGACCACGGGCGGGCGCCGCACGAGCCGGCCCACCGGGACCATGCGGGGATCCGCTTCCTCGAGCGCGCGGGCCTCCGCCGCCCGCTCCGCCCGTCGCCGGAGGCTGGCCGACAGGAACGCGAGGCCCGACGGCGTGCCGAGCACGGCATCCGCCACCTCCCGGTCCACGAGGTAGCAGAGCGTGTCCTCGTGGGCCCGGACGGAGGACGTGGGACCGAGCCCCGAGGGCAGGGACGGGTGGCCGAACACCTCCCCCTCGAGGAGCAGGTCGAGGACGCGGCCGTCCTCCACCAGCTCCACCGCGCCGGTGCGCACCACGTACAGGAACGCCGAGGGCTCGCCGGACCGGCCCAGGATCGTGGAGCCGGCCGGGAAGAACTGGATCTGGACCGCGCGGGCCACGCGCCGGAGCTCCTCCGGCGGCAGCGCGTCGAACGGAGGGTAGCGGGCCAGGAAGGCCTCGACCTGCACCACGGCCGGAGTATCGCACCGGGCCGGCAGGCTAGCGGAGGACCAGGACCGGGACCTCCGCGAGGTGCGGCGTCCCCCCTGCCCCATCGCACCGGCCCGGGCGGAGGGCCGGAGGTCCCACCGGGGTCCCCCCCAGCATAGGGACCCGGTCCCAACGAGGAGCGGGGCGGCAGCCCGGGGTCGGAGGAGCGGCACGGGCCGAAGCTGGAGGTGATCGGAAACACCGACGGTATGGAAGGAGGTGGGAGCGATGGCACGGGCCGAGGTGCAGGAGCCGACCCGCGACGGATCCGTCCGGGCGCCCGCACCCGTCGAGGTCCAGCCGCAGGTCGCCGCTCCCCGTGTGAAGGGCGCCCTCCTCTGGGGGCTGACCCGCATCTCGCTCGGGTGGGTGTTCCTGTGGGCCTTCCTCGACAAGGCGTTCGCGCTCGGGTTCTCCACGGGGAGGCTCGAGGACGGGACGATCGACTTCTTCGCCAAGGGCCAGGCCTGGCTCAACGGCGGGTCGCCGACGGCGGGCGTGTTCGCCTACGCCCTGAAGGGCCCGTTCGAGGGCCTGTACCAGGCCATCGGGAACGTGACGATGACCCCGCAGGGCCCGGTGGCGAACCCGCCGGCGTGGGTCGACTGGGTCTACATGCTGTCGATGCTGCTGATCGGCCTGGGCCTGATCTCGGGCATCATGACCCGGATCGCGGCCTTCGGCGGCATCGTCTGGATGGCGATCTTCTACACGGCCACGTCGATCTGGCCCGAGCACAACCCGCTCGTGGACGACCACGTCGTGTACGCGATCGTCCTGGCCGGCCTCGCGGCGATCGGCGCGGGCCGGTACCTGGGGCTCGGTGGGTACTGGGAGCGGCTGCCGATCGTGCAGCGGCACCCGATCCTCAGGTAGCGCCCGGTCACCCACCCGGGAGCCCGGGAGGGCGGGGGTCGGATCCCCCGCCCTCCCGGCGTCTCCGGCCGGAGGGCCCGGCGGAGGAAGGCCCTCCGGCACCCCGCGGCCGGGGCGCTCGGCGGGCACGATACGGCAGGGCCCGGGGAAGGAGGGGGCGATGAGGATCACGAAGGTGCAGGACGTGATGACCCGGGACGTGGTGACCGCGTCCCCGGAGGCCGCGTTCAAGGACCTCGTCCGGCTGATGCACGAGCGGGGCGTGAGCGGGATCCCGATCGTCCACGACGGCCGGCTGGTCGGGATCGTCACCGAGGCCGACCTCCTGGGGGCGGAGCGCGCCGCGCGGGAGCCCCGCCGCCGGCGGCGCTTCCTCGAGTGGTTCATCGACCGCGGGCTGCTGGAGCGGGTGGAGCGCGCCGCCCGGGACCTCCGGGCGCGGGACCTCATGACCCGGGAGGTCGTGACGGTCCGGCCGCAGGACCCGGTGCGGCTCGCGATCCGGACCCTCCTCGACGCCGGCGTGAAGCGCCTGCCGGTGGTGGACGAGGAGGGCCGGCTGGTGGGGATCGTGAGCCGGGGCGACCTCCTCCGCCCGTTCCTCCGGGACGACGAGGAGATCCGGGCCGAGATCGAGGGCGACGTGATCCGGCGGGGGCTGTGGTCGGACCCCTGGGCCATCCACGCGGAGATCCACCGGGGGGTCGTGCGCCTGCGCGGGGAGGTCGAGGACGAGGAGGAGCGGGAGATCCTCCTCGACGTGATCCGCCGGGTGGACGGCGTGGTCGGCGTGGAGGACCACCTGACCCTGCGGGCGCAGGGGGGCCGGGCTCACGTACCCTGAGCGAGGGCCGGAGGCCCGCCGCCGGGAGGTCGCCCGGCCCTGGCGGGACCGGGCGGGCCCGCGCGACGCTTCGAGGCGATGCCGATCGGTCGGATGAAGTGGTTCGACCCCAGGACCGGCGAGGGGGTCGTCGAGCACGGGACCCGCGAGTACCCGGCCCGGGCGCGCGACGTCCAGCCCGCGGCGCGGGTCACCGGGGCCCGCGTGCGGTTCGACGTGCGCCGCGACGGCGAGGTCGAGCGGGCCGTGGCCGTGCGGCTCCGGGAGGGGACGAGGGTGTCGAACCGGCAGCGCCGGTTCGGGGACCTGGTGGGCGCGGCGCGGCCCGAGGAGAAGGGCCGCCCCCCGCTCACCCACCGCCACCCCGATCCCGACCCGCTCCCCCTCCCGCCCCTCGAGGTGGCCCGGCGCTGGCTCCTGGCCATGGAGGAGCGGGACGCCGAGGCCGCCGCCGTGCTCTACGCCCCCGACGCCCGGGTCCACGTGGGCCCCGAGACCCTGGAGGGCCGACGGAGGATCCGCGGCTACCTCCCGGCCTGCCCGCTGTTCGGGATGGGCACCGAGGGGGTCGAGCTGGCCGGCGGGGAGGAGGGGGCACGGGTGGTCTGGCAGCCGACGGACGAGGCGCCCGGCGGCGAGAGCCGGCTCCGGATCGAGCACGGCTGGATCGTCGAGCAGTGGGTCGTCCCCTCGGCGCCCGGGTAGGCGGGGAGGGGGAGCGGTGCCGGAGGCCTGGGGCTGGATCGCGGCGGGGGCCGGCGCGCTCGCGGTCGTGGCCCTGGCCGCCGCGCTCGCCAGGACCCGGGCCCGCCCGCCGGCGGCCGAGGGCGGGCTCGCCGTCACGGTCGACGCGTCCGGGCGAGCGGCCGTCACGCTCGAGGTCGACGACGCCGATCCCGCCTCCCTGGCGGTGCGGCGGCTGGTCCACGACGCCGCCGCCCGCGTGTTCGCGCTCCTCCCGGACGCGGTGGAGGTCGAGGTGCGGGCCCGGAGCGGACGGGCCCTCGGGCAGGTCAGCCGGAGGTCGCCCCCGCCGCCCAGGATCGACGTGCCGCCGCCGCTCTACGAGCCGCGGCCCCGGCGGGCCGCGGGCCCAGACCCGGCGCGGCACCTCCGGGAGGAGGAGCTGGCCGGGGCGGGGCGGCCACCGGTCGCCTCCGGCCCGCCGGAGCCCCCGCCCCGCACCCTCGTCGATCGCTTCGACCTCCCGCCCTCGGTCCGGGACCGCGTGCGGAGCCCCGACGACCCGGCGGACCTCGTCCGGGCCGTGCTCGAGGCCGCGGGGATCCCCCACCGCCCGGAGGGGGACCTGGTCGTCGCCGGCGACCTGGCGATCGCGGTCGTGGAGCCGGATGCCGGCGTCGTGGTCGGCCACGACGCCCTGAACCACGCCTACCTGCGGATCGCGGCGAGCGGCGCCCCCCGTGGCCTCGTGATCGCCCTGGGCTACGTCGACCCCCGGGAGATCGCGCGCCGCGAGATGGCCGCCCCCCAGGTCCGCCACGCCGGCCCGGACGCGATCCAGCGGATGGCGGACGCCGCGGCCCTCGGGGCCGACCCCCTCCGGTTCGCCCTCGCCATCCCGGTGCGGGCCGCCCGCTGACGACCCGAGGGGGCTCGCCCCGGGACGCTACCGTTCGTCGGGAGCCCCCGCCCCGACCCTCCCGGGGTCCGGGGGCGCGGGCGGGTCGTCGAGGAGCAGGACGCGGAGGGCCTCGAGGAACGCCTCGCGGTCCGGGGGCCGCCGGAGGACGCCGAGGCGGTCGCCGGGGACCGGTCGGATGAGGTCCTCGGCGCCCGCCAGCACGAGGACCGGCTTGTCGCGGGAGCGGTAGAGCTGGAGCAGCTCCCAGGCCGGTATCCCGCAGGGCAGGCGCCAGCTCTCGAGCTCGAGGTCCAGCACCACCAGGTCGACGTCCTCCACGAGCCCGCACCCCTCGGCAGGCGGGCACCCGTCCCGCGCGCGCTCGGGGCACGCCGCGACCTCGACGCCGACGTCGGGGAGCCATGGCACGAGCAGGTCCCGCAGCCCCCGGTCGGACTGCACCAGCAGGATCCTCGTCCTCGCGTCCCGCGCCACGCTCGGGCCTCCTCGGGCCGTACCGTGCCACCTCGGCCCGATCGGCGCGTGGGCCCGCTGGCCCGCCGCGGACGGGACCTTCGGAGCCAGCGGGGCAGGAACGACGGGCGCTCAGCCCGTGGTCGGATGCCCGTGGTCGTGGATGTGGCCCTCCCGGCGGTGCTCCTTCTCGGGGTCCTCGTGGTCGGGGTGCTCGTGCTCGACCGGCGGGTGGTTGTGCTCGTGCCCGTGGGTGGCCTGCAGGTGCTCCCAGGTGGTCCCGTGGCGGAGGTAGTGGACCACGTGGGCGTGCTCGTGGGCGTGCACGACGGCCTCGTGGCGGTGCATCGGACACCTCCTCTCGTCCCGACGCGACCACCCCACGATGCCCCCACGCGGCCGCCGCCGCAAGGCCCGCCGGTCCCCGCGGGCGCGGGCCGACCTCCCCTACGGTCCGCCCTCGGAGGAGAGCACGCGGGCGACCTCGTCCCGCTCGGGCCACGGCAGCGGGCGGCCCGCGCGGTCCCGGACCCCGCTTCCCTCGACCGCCACCCCCACGATCGCGGCCCGGTGGCCCTCGGCCTCCAGCCCCCGTCGGGCGTCCTCCGCCCGCCCCGACGGGAACGCCGCGAGCAGGGTCCCCGAGGCGAGCGTGGCCCAGGGGTCCGCCCCCAGGGCCCGGCAGACCGCGACGCCCGGCCCGAACCACAGGACCGCCTCGGGGTCGACCTCGATCGCCAGGCCCGACGCGCGGGCCATCTCGTGGAGGCCCGACGCGAGGCCCCCCTCGGTGGGGTCGTGGAGCGAGGTCGCGCCCAGGTCCCGGGCGAGGAGCGCCGGCCCCACGACGGAGATCCCGGGGTCGGAGACGGCTCGGAGGGCGGCCCGCACGACCGACGGGTCGAGCCCCTCGAGCCGCCCCGTCGCCTCCGCGGCCAGGACCGCCGCCCCCTCGATCGGGGCGGGGCCCACCTGGAGGACGGCGTCGCCCACGCGCATGCCGCCGGTCTCGACGATGCGCCCGGCCTCGGCCAGGCCGAGCATCTGGCCCACCACGATGGGCTGGGACACGGCGGGCGTGACCTCGGTGTGGCCACCGACCAGCGAGACCCCCGCGGCCACCAGGCCTTCCCCCAGCCCCTCGAACAGCTCCTCGACCTCGCCCGTGGTCGTCCCCGTCGGCAGCAGGACGGCCGCCAGGAACCACCGGGGGCGGGCCCCGGTCACGGCCACGTCGTTCGCGTTGATCACGATCGAGAACCGGCCCACGTCGCGCGAGGTGAGCGTGATGGGGTCGGTGGCGACGACCAGCGTCCCGGCCGGGACCTCGATCGCCGCGGCGTCCTCCCCCACCCGCGGACCGAGCCGGACCTCGGACGGGGGCGGCGGGAGGCGTGCGAGCAGGCGGTCGAGCAGCTCCACCGGGAGCTTGCCGGCCGGGAGCGGGCCCGGGGGCCGCGCGGACGCCTCCACGGCGGCACAGCGTAGCCCGGGGCGCAGGGGCCGGGGGGCTGCCGCTCGAGCACGCCCACGCCCCCCGTTCGCGCATCATGGTCGCGTGGACGGCGGTCGAGGCGCGGACGCGGGGACGGGGACGGCGGGCCTCGGGGTGGACCCGGCCGTCGGGCTCCCCGAGGCGGAGGCCCGGGCGCGCCTGCAGCGCCACGGGCCGAACGAGCTGCCCCCGCCCCCGCGCGTCCCCTGGCCGCTCCGGCTGCTCCGGCTCCTGGCGGAGCCGATGTCCGTGCTGCTGATCGCCGCCGCGGCCGTGGACGCCTTCGGCCTGCGGGAGCCGGTCGACGCCTCCGCGATCCTCGCGATCGTCGCGCTGAACGCGGCCATCGCGTTCCTGCAGGAGGGCAAGGCGACGGAGGCCCTCGAGGCCCTCCGTCGGATGGAGTCGCCCCGGGCCCGGGTGCTCCGCGACGGCGTCGTCCGGGAGGTGCCCGCCCGGGAGCTGGTCCAGGGCGACGTCGTCCTGCTCGCGGCCGGCGACCGCGTCCCCGCGGACCTCCGCCTGGTGGAGGCGACCCTCCTCGAGGTCGACGAGTCGCTCCTCACCGGGGAGTCGCTCCCGGTGGCGAAGGCCGCCGGGGCCCCCGAGGGCGTCGGGCTCTCGGAGCGGCCCGCCACGGCGTTCTCGGGGACCGTCGTGACCCGCGGCGCGGGTCGGGGGGTCGTCGTGGCCACCGGGCCGCGGACCGAGCTCGGTCGGATCGCGGAGCGCCTCGGGGTCCGGGAGCCGATGACCCCGCTCCAGCGCGAGCTCCGCGCGCTCACGCTCCGGCTCGGGGCGACCGCGGTGGCCGTGGCCGCCGGGGTGTTCGCCCTGATCGCCGTCCGGACCGGGCTGTCCGGGGAGGGGCTCCAGCGCGCGTTCCTCGCCGGCGTCGCCCTCGCCGTGGCGGCGGTGCCCGAGGGGCTCGCGACGGTGGTGACCGTGGCCCTGGCCCTCGGGGTCCGGCGGATGGCGGCGCGGGGGGCGATCGTGCGCCGGCTGGCGGCGGTCGAGACCCTGGGGGCGGCCACGGCGATCCTCACCGACAAGACCGGCACGCTCACCGAGAACCGGATGCGGCTCGATGCGGCGGCGGCCGTGGACCTGCCGCCCGGTCCCCTCGGCGCGCTCCCGCCGGCGGTCCGGGCCGCTGCGGCGCGCGTCGCGGCCCTCTGCAACGACGCCGAGCTCGACCCGCCGAGCGGCGACCCCCTGGACGTCGCGCTCCTGGAGGCGCTCGGCGCAGAGGAGGTGCGTCGGCTCCGCGCCACCCACGCGCTCCTGGGCGCGCTCCCGTTCGAGGCGGGGCGACGGCGGATGACCGCGGCGGTCCGCGGCCCCGACGGGACCGTGACGCTCCTCGTGAAGGGGGCCCCGGAGGTCGTCCTGGACCTGTGCGCGCGGGCGGCCACCGCCGCGGGCGACGTGCCGCTCGGAGCCGAGGAACGCCTCCGGCTGGCGCGCCTGGTCGACGAGCTGGCGGCGACCGGCATGCGGACCCTGGCCCTCGCGGACCGGCCGCTCCCCGGCCCGCCCGCCGACCTCGAGCCCTGGGAGCGGGAGCTCCGGTTCGTCGCCCTGGTCGGGCTCCGGGACCCCGTGCGCCCCCAGGCCCGGGCGGCCGTCGAGGAGGCCCGGTGGGCGGGCATCCGGGTGGCGATGGTGACCGGGGACCACGCGGGGACGGCGGCGGCGATCGCCCGCGAGGTCGGGCTCCTCGAGGGGGACGCCGACGTGCGGACCGGCGCCGAGCTGCGGGCCGCCGGGCTCCCCGAGGACCCCCTCGCGGTGGCGGTCTACGCGCGCGTGGATCCCGACCAGAAGCTCGCCCTGGTCGAGGCCCTCCAGGCCCGCGGCCACGTCGTGGCCGTCACCGGCGACGGGGTGAACGACGCCCCCGCCCTCCGGCGCGCCGAGATCGGCGTGGCCATGGGCCGGCGGGGGACCGACGTCGCCAGGGAGGCTGCCGACATGGTGATCACCGACGACGACCTGGCCACGATCGTCCACGCGGTCCGCGAGGGCCGAGGCATCTACGACAACATCCGGAAGGTCGTCGAGTACCTGGTCGGGGGGAACCTCTCGGAGATCGCCGTGGTGGTGGGCGCCCTGGCGCTGTTCCCCGCCCTCGGGGTGCCCCTCCTCCCCCTCCAGCTGCTCTGGATCAACCTCCTCACCGACGGGCCGCCGGCGATCGCCCTGGCCGTCGACGCCATCGACCCCCGGGTGATGGCGCGGCCGCCGCGCCCCCGGGGGGAGCGGCTCCTGTCCGGGCGCCGCCTCCTGGTCCTCGCCCGGCGCGCCGCCCTCATGGCCGGCGCGTCCCTCGGGGCCCTGGCGGTGGCGCGGTTCGCGTGGGGCGAGCCCTGGGCCCACGCGCGGGCCGTCGCGTTCACGGTGCTCGTCGTGGCCCACCTCCTCTACGCCTTCGCCGTCCGCCGGCCCCCCGGCGACCCGCCCTCGCTCCGCCGCCTCGTCTCGAACCGCTGGCTCCTGCTCGGGGTGGCGGCGGGCCTCGCGCTCCAGCTCGGCGCGATCGTCTGGCCGCCGGCCCGCGGCGTGCTCGGCACCGCGCCCCTCACCGCGCGCGAGTGGAGGCTGGTGCTCGTGGCGGGCCTCCTCCCCGTCTCGCTCATGCTCCTCGAAGGCCTCGGGCGCCGGCACGGCCGCGCCCGAGGATGGGGCCGGGCGCGCCACCGCCGGGACCGCTGATCGGGGTCCCGACGCGGCCGTCGGGACCTTCGGCCCGCGGGACCCGGGCCCCCCGGCCCGCCCCCGCCCCCCGCGGTGGCCCGACCCTTACGGGCGTGAGGAACGGAGGGGAACGGGCGGGTCCCCGGGCGATCACCGTCGACGGCAACGAGGCCGCCGCCCGCGTCGCGTACCTGGCGAGCGAGGTGATCGCGATCTACCCCATCACGCCGTCGTCCCCCATGGCCGAGCTCGCGGACGCGTGGTCGGCCGCCGGCCGCCCCAACCTGTGGGGCGCGGTCCCCGACGTGATCGAGATGCAGAGCGAGGGCGGGGCGGCCGGCGCCCTCCACGGGGCGGTCCAGGCCGGGGCCCTGGCGACCTCGTTCACGGCCTCCCAGGGCCTCCTGCTCATGATCCCGGACATGTTCAAGATCGCGGGGGAGCTCTCCCCGGCGGTGCTCCACGTGGCGGCCAGGACCGTGGCCACCCACGCCCTCTCGATCTTCGGCGACCACAGCGACGTCATGGCGGCCCGGACCACGGGCTGGGCGATGCTGGCCTCGTCGTCGGTCCAGGAGGCCCAGGACCTCGCGCTCGTCGCGCACGCCGCGACCCTCGAGGCCCGGGTCCCCTTCGTCCACTTCTTCGACGGCTTCCGCACCTCCCACGAGGTGAACAAGATCGAGGCGCTCGAGGAGGAGGACGTCCGCGCGCTCATCGACGACGAGCTCGTCCGCGCCCACCGGGAGCGCGCGCTCTCGCCCGAGCGGCCGGTGATCCGGGGCACCGCCCAGAACCCCGACGTCTTCTTCCAGGCCCGGGAGGCCGCGAACCCCTTCTACCTGCGGACCCCCGGGGTCGTGCAGCGGACGATGGACCGCCTGGCCGAGCGGACCGGCAGGCGGTACCACCTGTTCGACTACGTCGGGGACCCCGAGGCGGACCGCGTCATCGTGCTGATGGGCTCGGCGGCGGGCGTGGTCGAGGAGACGATCGAGGCCCTCGCGTCGCGGGGGGAACGGGTGGGGCTCGTGAAGGTCCGCCTGTTCCGGCCGTTCGACGCCGCGGCCTTCGTCGCCGCCCTGCCGGCCTCGGTCCGCGCCGTGGCGGTCCTGGACCGCACGAAGGAGCCCGGCGCGCCCGGGGAGCCCCTCTACCAGGACGTGGTCACGGCCCTGGCCGAGGAGGTGGCCGCGGGCCGCGCCCCGTTCGCCGGCCTCCCCCGGGTGATCGGGGGGCGCTACGGGCTCGCGTCGAAGGAGTTCACCCCGGCCATGGCGGCGGCGGTCTTCGCCGAGCTCGCGCGGGAGGAGCCGCGGAACCACTTCACCGTGGGGATCGTGGACGACGTCACGCGGACCAGCCTCCCCGTCGACCGAGGGTTCTCCACCGAGGCCGAGGACACGGTGCGGGCCGTCTTCTACGGCCTGGGGTCGGACGGCACGGTGAGCGCCAACCGGAACTCGATCAAGATCATCGGGGAACGGACGCCGCTCTTCGCCCAGGCGTACTTCGTCTACGACTCGAAGAAGGCGGGGTCGGTCACCGTCTCCCACCTGCGGTTCGGGCCTCGGCCGATCCGGTCCTCCTACCTGATCGAGCGGGCGACCTTCGTCGCCTGCCACCAGTTCGGGTTCCTCGACCGGATGGACGTGCTCCGGGTGGCGGAGCCGGGCGCCACGTTCCTCCTGAACAGCCCCTACGGGCCCGACGAGGTGTGGGACCGGCTCCCCGTCGAGGCCCAGGAGCAGATCATCGGGAAGCGCCTGCGGTTCTTCGTCGTCGACGGCTACCGGGTGGCCCGCCAGGCGGGGCTCGGGGCCAGGATCAACACCGTGCTCCAGACCTGCTTCTTCGCGCTCTCCGGCGTGCTCCCGCGGGACGAGGCGATCGCCGCGATCAAGGACGCCATCCGCGAGACCTACGGGAAGCGGGGGGAGGTGGTGCTGGAGCGGAACTTCGCCGCCGTGGACGCCGCCCTCGACGCGCTCCACGAGGTCCCGGTGCCGGAGCGGACCACCGGCGCGCGCCACCGGCTGCCGCCCGTGCCGCCCGAGGCCCCCGACTTCGTGCAGCGGGTGCTCGCGCGGATGATCGCCGGGGAGGGGGACCTCCTCCCGGTCTCGGCCCTCCCCGTCGACGGGACCTTCCCCACGGGGACGGCGCGGTGGGAGAAGCGCAGCCTGGCCCACGAGATCCCGATCTGGGACCCCTCCATCTGCATCGACTGCGCGAAGTGCGCGCTCGTCTGCCCCCACGCGGCGATCCGGATGAAGGTCTACGACCCCGGCGTGCTGGAGGGCGCGCCGGCGGGGTTCCCCTCGAAGGAGTGGAAGGACCGGGACCTCCCCGGGATGCGGATGACGATCCAGGTGGCGCCGGACGACTGCACGGGCTGCGGGATCTGCGTGGACGTCTGTCCCGCCCACAGCAAGGAGGACGTCTCCCACCGATCGATCAACCTCGAGCCCAAGGAGGAGCACCTCGCCAGGGAGCGGGAGAACTTCGCGTTCTTCCTCCGGATCCCCCCGATGGACCGGACCCGGGTGAAGGTGGCCACGGTGAAGGGCTCGCAGATGCTCGAGCCGCTGTTCGAGTTCTCGGGGGCCTGCGAGGGCTGCGGCGAGACCCCCTACCTCAAGCTCCTCACCCAGATGTTCGGGGACCGGATCGTCGTCGCCAACGCCACCGGCTGCTCCTCGATCTTCGGCGGGAACCTCCCGACCACGCCCTGGGCCCCGGGGCCCGACGGCCGGGGGCCCGCCTGGTCGAACTCGCTCTTCGAGGACAACGCCGAGTTCGGCTTCGGCATGCGGCTGGCCCTCGACCACCGGGAGGCCGAGGCCCGCCGGCTGCTCGAGGCCCTCGCCCCCGAGATCGGCGACGAGCTCGCCGTGGAGATCCTCGAGGAGCCCCAGGCCGACGAGGCCGGGATCCGCCGCCAGCGGGAGCGCGTGGCCGAGCTCCGGTCGCGCCTCGAACGGCTCGCGACGCCCGAGGCCCGCCGGCTCCTCGACCTGGCCGACGGCCTGGTCCGCACGAGCGTGTGGATCGTGGGCGGGGACGGGTGGGCCTACGACATCGGCTACGGGGGGCTCGACCACGTCCTGGCCTCGGGGCGGGACGTGAACGTCCTGGTGCTCGACACCGAGGTTTACTCGAACACCGGGGGCCAGGCCTCGAAGGCCACGCCGCGGGGGGCCGCCGCGAAGTTCGCGGCCCGCGGGAAGGGGATCCGCAAGAAGGACCTGGGCCTGATCGCCTCCCTCTACGGCGACGTCTACGTGGCCCAGGTCGCGATGGGCGCGGACAACATGCAGACCATCCGCGCCTTCGCCGAGGCCGAAGCCTACCCGGGGCCGTCGCTCATCATCGCCTACAGCCACTGCATCGCCCACGGGATCGACATGGCGACGGCGATGAGCCACCATCGGGACGCCGTGCGCAGCGGGTACTGGCCGCTCTGGCGCTACGACCCCGAGGCCGAGCTCCGGGGGGAGCACCCGTTCCGCCTCGACAGCGGCCGGCCGACGCTCCCGCTCCGGGCGTTCGCGTCGAAGGAGGCACGCTTCGCGATCCTGGCCCGGGCCTACCCCGAGCGCGCGGAACAGCTCCTGCGGCTCGCCCAGCGCGACGTCGACGAGCGGTGGCACCTCTACGAGCAGCTCGCGGGGATCGACCGGGCGGTGCCGGAGCGCCCACGGGAGGAGACGGGCCTCCCGCCCGAGCAGCCGCTCCCGCCCGGGGAGGAGGAGGAGGGATGAGCCGATGAGCGTGGATCTCCGGACCCGGTACCTCGGCCTGGAGCTCGCGAACCCCCTCGTGCCCTCGGCCTCGCCGCTCTGCTCGCGGATCGACACGCTCCGCCGGCTCGAGGAGGCGGGGGCCGCGGCGGTGGTCCTCCCCTCGCTGTTCGAGGAGCAGATCGAGCACGAGGCGCTCCAGATCCACTGGCTCCTGGAGTGGGGGGCGCACAGCTTCGTGGAGGCCGCGAGCTACTTCCCCGAGCTCGAGGACTACAACACGGGGCCCGACGCCTACCTCCGGCACGTGGAGCTCACCAAGGCCGAGCTCGGGATCCCGGTGATCGCGAGCCTCAACGGGACGACCCGCGGCGGCTGGGTCCGGTTCGCGAAGCGGATCGAGGAGGCGGGCGCCGACGCCCTGGAGCTCAACATCTACCTGGTGGCGGCGAACCCCGACCTCACCGCGGAGGACGTGGAGCGCCGCTACCTCGAGTTGGTGGCGGCGGTCCGCGAGCAGGTGCGGATCCCGATCGCCGTGAAGGTCGGCCCGTTCTTCAGCTCGTTCGCCAACATGGCCCGCCGGCTCGTGGGGGCCGGGGCGGACGGGCTGGTGCTGTTCAACCGCTTCCTCCAGCCCGACATCGACCTCGAGGAGCTCCGGGTGGACCCCACGCTCCGGCTCAGCACCCCGGACGAGATCCGGCTGCCGCTCCGCTGGATCGCGATCCTCCGGGACCGGGTCGACGCCTCCCTGGCCGCCTCCTCGGGGGTCCACTCGGCCGAGGACGCCGTCAAGCTCATCCTCGTGGGGGCGGACGTCGTGATGATGGCCTCCGCCCTGTTCAAGTACGGGCCGGAGCACCTGGGCGCCGTGCTCGAGGGCGTCCGGGCCTGGTTCGACGACCGGGGCTACGCCTCCGTCGAGCAGGCCAAGGGCAGCATGAGCCACGCCCGGAGCCCCGACCCCTCCGGGTTCGAGCGGGCCAACTACATGCAGGCCCTCACGACCTACGTGAGCCCCTACGACTGGCGGGGCGCCCCCGGCTCGCCCGTCGCCTGACGCCCCTGAGCGCGCCCGAGCGACCCTGCGGTGCCCGCGCCCGGGGCCACGGGCCGACCGTCTGCGGGGCGGCCCGTCCCGGGGTCGGAGGTCCCCCCGACCCCGGGACCCAGGTCCCCTGCCCCTCGCCCGCGCCCGGCCCATCATCGGGAGAGGAGGTGCCCCCATGCAGGAGCACGGCGGGCTGATCGTCGTGGGGCGGGCGGAGCCCTCCCGGCCCCGGGAGACCGTGGAGCACCCGACGCGGCTCCTCAGGATCGCGACGATGGTCCAGGAGCTGCTCGAGCAGGTCCGGGCCATCCCGCTCGACGAGCGGGCCCGGCACCGGTTCCGGGAGATCCACGAGCGGACGCTCCGGGAGCTCAAGGGGCTGCTCTCGGAGGACCTCCGGGAGGAGCTCGAGTCGCTGGTCCCGCCCATGTCCGAGCTGCCCACCGAGGGCGAGGTCCGGGTGGCGCAGGCCCAGCTCGCGGGGTGGCTCGAGGGGCTGCTGCACGGGATCCAGGCCGCGCTCTGGGCCCAGCATCTCGCGGCCCGGGCCCAGTTCGAGGAGATGCGCCGCCGGGCCCTCGAGGCCCACCGGGAGCGGGAGGAACGCCAGGCCGCCTCGCGGTACCTGTGAGGGCCGCCCCCTCAGGCGGGCCGGTCCACCGCGAGGATCGCCTCGGCCACCGAGGCGAGGTCGGGGCCCACGACGTCCGGGGGCTCCCCGAACGCGAACGGCCCCGGGTTCCGCGCCACGTAGGCGCCGCGGCAGCCCGCCCGCATGGCCCCCCCGACGTCCCAGTCGTGGGCCGCCACCAGGCGCACCTCGGCGGGGGGGAGGCCGAGGCGCTCGGCCGCCATGCGGTAGGGCTCCGGGGCGGGCTTGTACCGGCGGACCTCCTCCACCGACAGGACGTGGTCGAAGAGCCCCGCGATCCCGGCGTGCTCGAGCTGGGCCCGGGCCATCGCCGGCGGGGAGTTCGTGAGGGTGGCGAGGGGGAACCCGGCGGCGCGGAGCCGCTCCAGGGCGCCGGGGACCTCCGGGTGCGGCGGGAGGGACCGCATCGTCGCGACGATCGCCGCCCGGTCCTCCTCCTCGAGCTCCACCCCCCGCCGGGCCGCCACCGCCGCCAGGGCCTTCCCCGCGAGCGCGTCGAAGCCCTCGTAGGCATCGGTCAGGGTCGCCACGAGCGACGCGTGGAGCAGGCGCGCGAACCACTCCCCGACGGGCGGCGGCTCGCCGAACGCCCGGGCGAACGGCCCCCGGAGCACCGAGAGGTCCAGGAGGGTCTCGTTCACGTCGAACACCAGCGCGCGCGCCACGACCGCCGTCCCGCTACGACGCGCGCTCGGGCCCCGCTCGCAGGGCCCTGGCCACCGCCACGACCAGCTCGAGGGCGCCGGCCAGCTCGGGGCTCCGGAGCAGGCGGAGCATCTCGCCGAGCCCCATCGGCCGGGTGCGGGTCCGGAAGCGTTCGTAGGCCCCGTCCAGCGCCGCCGGCACCCGCATCGCCGCGTGGAAGAAGGGCTCGTAGCGGACCTGTCCCAGGAGCCCGGCCAGCATCATGAGGTTCGCGACCATCGTCATGAGCTCGGGCCTCGTGGCCGCGCTGAAGTTCTCGTCGAAGCTCTCGAGCACACCGGTGAGGGCCGCCAGGTTGCCGCTGTCGGCGACCCGGTCCACGAGGTCGAGGACCTGTTCCACGGCGTCGGCCGAGCGGGCCAGGCGGGCGAGCAGCCGATCCAGCGCCTGCCGATCGGCCTCGGTGAGAGCGGGGACGTCGGGCATCACGGGACCTCCTACCGTCCGAAGAGGTGGGCGAACCAGAAGCGCTCGAACCCCTCCTTCACCGCCCGGAACAGGCGCATCCCGCCGAGCAGGCGGCAGTCGGGGTAGGGCGCGCGGCCGAAGAGCTTATCCGAGAAGTCGCACCACACGGCGGCCCCCATGTGGCCGGTGTCCATCACGCAGACCCCCACCATGTTGTAGAGCTCGCCCATGAACGCGCCCCGGATCCGGTCCAGGATCTGGCTCACCACGTGGTCGGCTTGGAAGTGGGCGAAGACGCCCGCCATCCCCAGGCCGATGGAGGGGGCCACCACGTCCCCGATCCCGAAGACCTCGGGGTAGCGCGGGGAGGCCATCGACGGGAGCGCCACGTCCATGTACCCATCCGGCCCGGCCAGGGGAGACCCGCGCACGGGCGCCGGGGCCTCGTGCGGCGGGACCACGATCCCCAGGTCGTAGGGGAGCTCCCGTCCGTCCGCCGCCCGGAGCACCCGGGCATCCCGGTCGTGGCCGGCGAGCTCGAAGCCGCCCTCGAACCGGACCCCGAAGTCGTCGAGGAACCGCGTGAAGCCCTCCACCATGAGCGGCCCGAAGGTTTCCATGGGCCGCTCCCACGGGTGGAACACCGTGATCTCGGTCCGGTCCGAGACGTGGCGTTGCTCCGCGAGGTAACGGAGCATGAAGGCCACCTCGAACGGGGCCGGCGGGCATCGGTACGGCCAGGAGACGGGCCCCACCACCACCCGCCCGCCCGAGAACCCCGCCAGCCGGCCGCGCAGGGCCACAGCGTGGTCGAGCTCCCAGGGCGCCTCGAGCCCCGCGAACGCGGGATCCGGGCGGAGCGCCGCGCCCAGGGCCACGATCAGGAAGTCGTAGTCGAGGGCGTCGGCGCCGGTCTCGACCCGCCGGGCTTCGGGGTCGATCCGGGTCACCTCGGCCCGCACCACCCGGGTCCCGTACCTCGGCCCGAGCAGCTCGAGCGGGCGCCGCACGTCGTCGGGTTCTCGTTTCCCCGTCATCACCCACAGGTAGCTCGGCCGGTACTCGTGGTAGGCGCTCCGGTCGACCAGCACGACCTCGACCTCCCCCCGCCGCGCCCACTGCCCGAACCGGCGGGCGGCGACCGCGCCGCCGGTCCCCCCGCCGAGGATCACCACCCGCTGCAACCCTCCACCTCCTCCCGGCTCACGGGGTCCGGACCCAGTTCTCGCCCCAGCCCAGCTCGTCGCGGCGCTCGGGTCGGACCTTCCGGTCGTCGATCCGGTAGCGGAGGCGGTCCTCCACCCCCACCACTCCGTCGACCCGCGCAACCAGCTCGAGCAGGATCTCCTTGAGGCTCCGCTGCTCGACCTCCCCCTCGAGCGTCACGACCCCGTGGTCCACCCGGACCTTCACCTCCTCGGGGTCGATCCACATCGTGCGGACCACGACGTCCTCGCGGACCTCGCGCTCGAGCTCCTCGTCGGGCCGGAGGAACGGCCCCAAGAGGTCCCCCCGGCTCACGATCCCCACCACGCGCCGGTCCTCGTCCACCACCGGGAGCCGCTTGACGCCGGCCTCGAGCAGGACCCGGACCGCCTCCCGCACCGTGGCGTCCGGGCCGACGGTCACCACCTCCCTGGTCATCACGTCCCCGGCCCGGAGCCCCCCGGCCCGGCCCTCGACCTCGGTGAAGCGCCCCGGGCGGAGGAACCACTCGAGGAAGCTCCGGCGGCGGCCCCGCGGCACCGGCGGCTCCTCCTCGAGCAGGAGGAGGTCCGCCTCGGTCACGATCCCCACGAGCCGCCCCTCCTCGTCGACCACCGGCACCCCGCTCACCCGCGCGTCGTGCATCGTCCGGGCCACGTCCTTCACCGGCGTGTCCGGCCGGACCGTGCGGACCTCGGTCGTCATCACGTCTCGGACCCGCATCCCCGGTGCCATGCCCTCCTCCTCGCCGTCCGTTCCCACTCCCACGGGGAGCGAACACCCTGGCCGCCGCCGGCGCAACCCGGCCCCGAACGGCGGGCGCGCCCCCGCGCCCCGACGTTATCCTCGGAGCCGTGGGGGACGCCGAGCGGTTCCGGGAGCACTGGGCGGCCGAGATGGACGGCGCGCTCCTCTACCGCGCGCTCGCCGAGCGCTCCCAGGGCGAGCAGCGCGAGATCTTCCTCGAGCTCGCGCGGGCCGAGGAGCGCCACGCCGCGCACTGGGCCGCGAAGCTCGAGGAGGTCGGTGAGCCCGCGCCGCGCCCCGAGGACCACCGGCCGTCGCTCCGCGCGCGGATCCTGGCCTGGGGCGTCCGCCGGCTCGGGGCCCGGGCCATGCTGCCGGTGGTCGAGCGGGCGGAGGTGGCCGACGCCACCCACTACGACCGCGAGCCCGCGGCGAAGCCCTCGATGGCGATCGACGAGCGCATCCACCGCCGGGTCGTGGCCAACCTCTCCCCCACGGCCGTCCGGACCCAGATCCTCCGCGGCGAGCGCTGGCACCGCGGCGACGCCTCGGGCTCGCTCCGGGCCGCCGTCTTCGGGGCCAACGACGGACTGGTCTCGAACCTCGCACTGGTGATGGGGGTGGCCGGGAGCCGGGCCGACGAGCGGTTCGTGCTGCTCGCCGGGGTGGCCGGCCTGCTGGCCGGCGCGTTCTCGATGGGCGCGGGCGAGTACGTCTCGGTGCGCTCGCAGCGGGAGCTGTTCGAGCGGGAGATCGCCCTCGAGGCCGAGGAGCTCGAGGCGATGCCGGAGGAGGAGGAGAACGAGCTGGCCCTGATCTACCGCGCCAAGGGCATCCCGAGGGAGGAGGCCGAGCTGCTCGCGAAGCGCATCATGGCGGACCCCGCCCACGCCCTCGACACCAAGGCCCGGGAGGAGCTCGGGCTGAACCCGGAGGAGCTCGGCTCCCCCTGGGGCGTGGCCGTCGCGAGCTTCCTGTCGTTCGCCCTGGGCGCCGCGATCCCCGTGCTCCCCTTCGCCGTGGCCGGGGGCGGCGCCGCCTTCCTCGGCTCCCTGGGCCTCGCCGCGGTCGGGCTCTTCGCGCTGGGGGCGGCGGTCGCCCTCCTCACCGGCCGCCCCATGCTCCGCGGCGGCCTGCGCCAGCTCGCGATCGGCGCGCTCGCGGCGGCGGCCACCTTCGCGATCGGCCGCGCGATCGGCGTCTCGGTCAGCTGACACGGCTCAGGGTACCTCGGCCTCGGCCACGACGGGTTCGACCTCCACCCGCACGTCGATCCCACCCCGGACGCTCTGGGTCACGACGCAGAAGTCCTCGAAGATCTCCAGGCACCGCCGGACCCGGCCGGCGTCCCCCGGGGCGACCTCCGGATGCATCCGGACCCCGATGCCCGCGATCCGGAGGCGCCCCTCCTCGTTCCGCGCGAACGAGACCGACACCTCGGTCCGCATCCCCCGCACCTCGACCCTCGCCTTCCGGAGGCAGAACAGGGCGCTCGCCGAGAGGCAGTCGCCCACCGCCGCGGCGAGGACCCGGGCGGCGTCGGGACCGGCCCCCTCGCCGAGCGGGGGCGGCTCGTCGAGGACGAGGGGCGGCACGCCCGGTGAGCCGAGGTCGGCCCGGAAGCGGTAGCCTTCCTCGAGCTCGAGCACGACCGTGGCCTCGGGACGGTCGCTCATCGCTCCCTCCTCCCGGCCGCGCGGAGCACGGCCTCGAGGACGACCTCCTCGGGGGCCGCGCCCTCGACCTCGACGGCATCGTCGACCACGGTCTTGGGCACGCCGAAGACCCCGTACCGGTCGCCGAGGTCGGGGAACTCGGACACCTCGACCACCTCGGCACGCACCCGGTCGGAGGCCATCGCCATCTGCATCGCGGTGAGCGCGGCCCGCGGGCAGTACGGGCAGGTGGGGGTGACGAACACCCGGATCCGGACGTCGCGCGCGAGGCCCGCCAGGGCCTCCCCCGTCGCCGGGCGCAACCCGTGCTCGCCGGAAGCGAGCAGCGCCAGGGCCTGGATCAGCGTGGCCAGCTCGAACCCGGCGGGGATCCCGAGGAACCGGATCCCCCGGTCCCGCCCGTCGGCGTCCAGGAGCGCCAGGGCCGGGACCCGCTCCACCCCGTGGGCCGCGGCGACCCCGGGCTCCTCCCGCACGTCGTGGACCTCGAGGTGGATCCGCTCCGAGGCCGCCCCCAGCTCCTCCGCCAGGCGCACCGTCTCGTCGCAGAACGGGCAGGCGCCGCGCCCGCCCGCCCGATCCGTGAACACCAGGAGCCGGACGTCCCCGGCCAGCCCGCCCAGGGCCCGCCGGAGCGCCTCCCGCTCCCCCGCCCGGGTCATCCCGATCATCCCGACCTCCTCGCGTCCGTCCCGGCGGCCGCTCCCGGCCGCCCACGGCCATCGATGCACGGGGGCGCGGAACGGTGCGGGGCCACCCTTCCCCCCACCGGGGGACCCTCGCCCTTGACGGTCCGCATCCCGGGGCGCTTCCCTGGGACCTGGAGCCCGGCGCGAGCCGTGGGCGCACCGCCGGGGCGGGACGCGCATCGGTGCACGTGGAGCCTTCGGGACGTGCGAGGAGGTGAGGAGGCGATGACCGCGCTGGTGCGCTGGGACCCCTGGGAGGAGCTGGCCGCCTTCGAGCGGCAGATCGAGCGGCTGTTCCGGGACACGTTCGGCTCGCTCGAGCGCCTGGCCCCGGTCCTGCCGGCTCGGCCGCGGGAGTGGATCCCCGCGTGCGACGTCTTCACCCGGGGCGAGGACCTCGTGGCCCGGTTCGAGCTGCCCGGGGTGGACCCCGAGAAGGAGCTGGAGATCACCGTCGAGGACGGGACGCTCTGCGTGCGGGGCGAGCGCCGCTTCGAGGAGGAGGAGAAGGGCGAGGGCTACCTCCGCCGGGAGGTGGCTCGCGGCAGCTTCGAGCGGGCCATCTCGCTCCCGGAGGGGGTGAAGCCGGAGGACATCACGGCGACCTACCAGGACGGGATCCTGGAGGTGGTCGTGCCCAAGGCCGCCGTCCTCCCGGAGCGGAAGAAGATCCCGGTGAAGGTGGCCGGCGAGCGCCGGAAGGCGATCCGCGGCCGGAAGGTCGCCTGAGGAGCCGGCCGGGGGCGCGGGCGAGCCTCGCGCCCCCGGCCTCGTCGCGGAGGGGACGTTCGATGATGTGGGGACCCGGTTGGTACGGCTGGTGGATGCCGTTCGTGTGGCTCGCGTTCCTCGCGCTCATCGTGGCGGGGATCGTGCTGCTGCTCCGCCGCCCCGAGGGTGACGGCCGCTCCGAGGCGCGGCGGATCCTCGAGGAGCGGTTCGCCCGCGGGGAGATCGACGAGGAGGAGTTCCGGCGCCGCCTCGAGGTGCTCGCCGGGAGCCGCCGATGAGCCGGAGGGCGCTCGGCGCCGTCCTGCTCGCGGCGGGCCTGCTCGGCCTCGGCCTCACCGCGGTGGGGGGCGCCTGGGGGGAGCCCGCGGGGAGCTGGGTCCCCTGGCCACACGGCTGGATGCACCGGTGGATGCACGGGACGCCCGCGACCCTCCCCGACCCGCCGGTGCCGGCCGCCCCTGAGGTCGAGGTGGTCGCCCGGGACCTTTCGTTCTCCCCCGCGGAGGTGAGGGTCGAGGCGGGGACCACCGTGAACCTCGTGCTCCGGAACGAGGGAGCGGTCCTCCACGACCTCACGATCCCCGCGCTGGGGTTCCGCCTGGAGGCCCCGCCCGGCGCGACCGCCGCCGCCTCCCTCACGGTCCCGGCGCCCGGCCGCTACCCCTTCTTCTGCTCCGTGCCGGGCCACGCGGAGGCCGGGATGACCGGCGTGCTGGTGGCGGGCTGAGCGGACCGCGGCGCGTGTATCGTGGCGCGGGTGGAGGCGCCCGTGAGCCGGGACCCGCGCGACGCCGTCTGGCGCTACCGCGACGACGTGTGGCGGCTGGCCCGACAGCTCTGCCGCCACCGGGAGGACGCCGAGGACGTGGCCCAGTCCACGCTCCTCAAGGCCGTCCAGCACCTGGAGGGGTTCCGCTGGGAGGCGAGCCTGCGGACCTGGCTCCACCGGATCGCCACGAACGAGTGCCGGATGCTCCGGAGGCGGCGGACGCCGGCCTCCCTGGACGAGATGCTCGAGTCCCTGGCCACGGGCGAGGGGGGCGCGGGGGAGCCGCCCGACCCGGGCCCGGGCCCCGACGAGCTGGCCGCCGAGGCCGAGGCCCGCCGGCTGGTCGTGGCGGCCCTGGGCGGGATGCCCGAGCGCTACCGGACCGCCCTCCTGCTCAAGGACGGGCTGGGGATGCGGGCCGAGGACCTGGCCCGGGCCATGGGGACGAGCGTCCCGGCCGCCAAGGCGGTGCTCCACCGGGCCCGTCGCGCCCTCCGCCGCGAGCTGGAGCCGGTCCTCGGCCCGTGACCACCGCCCCGATCTTCGAGCGCCTCGCGGAGCGGTACGACGCCTGGTACGAGGGGCCGGTCGGCCGCGTGGTGTTCCCCCTGGAGGTCGCCTGCCTCCGGCCGCTCCTCGCGGCGCTCCCGCCGCCGCGGCTGGAGGTCGGCGTGGGCAGCGGGCGGTTCGCCCTGGCGCTCGGCGAGGGGTACGGCGTGGATCCGGCCCGCGCCCCCCTCCGGCTGGCGGCGGCGCGGGGTGTGCGCGTGGTCCAGGCGGTCGGGGAACGGCTCCCGTTCCGCGACGGCTGCTTCGGGGCGGTCCTGGTGGTGGTGACCCTGTGCTTCGCCGACGACCCCGCCCTCCTGCTCCGGGAGGCGCGGAGGGTCCTGCGGCCCGACGGCGGCGTGGTGCTGGGGGACGTGTTCGCGGAGAGCGCCTGGGGCGAGCGCTACCGGGCGCTGGGCGAGGCCGGCCACCCGTTCTACGCCGCCGCCCGCTTCCTCACGCGGGGGGAGCTCGCCGGGGCCCTCCGCGCCGCCGGCCTCCGCGTCGTCCGCGCCCGCTCCACGCTCCGCCAGCCCCCCACGGACGCGCCCGCGCCCGAGCCGGCCACCGAGGGCGACGACCCCCGAGCCGGGTTCGTGGGCTGGCTCGCGGTCCCGGCATGAGCCGCCGGCCGCGCACCGTTCGAGCCGGCTCGCATCGGAGGGGACGGGGCCGAGGAGGTGAGCGCGGTGGAGCGCTTCGTGCGTGGGGCCCTGGTCGGGAGGGCCGGGCGGCCCCCGCGCTCGGGGTCGTCCGCCCCTGCTGGTCGTGGGCCGGCCCGCGCACGCTGAGGTCGAGGGGGTGGGGCGAGATGAAGGTGCGCGCGGTCTACACGCCGACCCTGATCCGGGCCGAGCCCCGGGAGACCCTGGCGCAGGCGGCGGAGCGGATGGTCGAGAACGAGGTGGGCGCCCTGGCGGTGTTCCGCGGGGACACGTTCGAGGGGATCATCACGGAGCGGGACCTGGTCCGCGCCATCGCCGACGGGGCCGACCCCTGGACGGCACAGGTCGACGAGCACATGACCCCGGACCCGGCGGTGATCTCGCCCGACGCCGAGCTCTCCGAGGCCGCGGCGATGATGCTGAAGCTCGAGGCCCGCCACCTCCCCGTGTGCGAGGAGGGCAGGGTGGTCGGGATGCTCTCGGCCCGCGACATCCTGGTGGACGAGGCCTGGCCGGGCCGTCCCGCCGCGGGCCGCGTCGGGTGATGGCCCGGGGCTGACGCGGCCACCGCGGCGGTCGGCGCCTACAGCTCGCAGGCGTAGCCGACGCAGCCGCCCGCGTACTCCAGGTCGACCTCGACCGGCGGCGCCGGGCCCTCGGCGGAGTCCGCGAGGAACGTGAGGACCTGGGCGGGCTTGCTCCCGTAGCGGTACACGGTGATGCCCTTCACCCGGGCCCGCCAGGCCGCCCGGTAGATCCCCGCCACGTCGTCGACGGTCGCCTCCCGGGGGAGGTTCACGGTCTTCGAGACCGCGGCGTCCGCGTGCCGCTGGAAGGCGGCCTGCATCCGCAGGTGCCAGGCCGGCGCGATCTCGAGGGCGGTGACGAACGCCCGCCGGACGTCCTCCGGGACCGCCGGGTTCCTCCCCACCCCGCCGCTCCGCGCGATCTCGGTCATGAGCTCCTCGGAGTAGAAGCCCCGCTCCCGGGCCACCCGTTCGAACAGCGGGTTCACCTCGACCAGGCGGGTCCCGAGCACGTTCCGGACGTACGCCACCGCGAACATCGGCTCGATCCCCGAGGTCGTCCCGGCGATCACCGAGATCGTGCCGGTCGGGGCGATCGACATCACCTGGGCGTTGCGGAGCGAAGGGCCGCCCCGGCGGGCGAGGGTGCTCTCGGGCCAGAGCGGGAACGGCCCCCGCTCGGCGGCGAGCTCGGCCGAGGCCCGCGTCGCCTCCTCCCGGACCAGCCGCGCGATCCGCGCGCCGAGGCGGACCGCCTCCTCGCTGTCGTAGGGGATGCCCAGGCCCGCCAGGAGCTCCGCCAGGCCCATCACCCCCACCCCGATCTTCCGGGTGGCCCGCGTCGCCGCCTCGATCTCGGGAACCGGGAACCGGTTCACCTCGATCACGTCGTCCAGGAACCGGGCCGCGAGCCGGACCGTGGCCGCGAGCCGCTCCCAGTCGACCCGCCCGCCGGCGACCATCCGGGCCAGGTTCACCGAGGCCAGGTTGCAGGACTCGTAGGGCAGGAGCGGCACCTCCCCGCAGGGGTTCGTGGCCTCGATCCGCCCCCGCGCCGGTACCACGTTGTCCCGGTTCACCCGGTCCAGGAAGATCATCCCCGGGTCCCCGGTGGCGTGGGCCTGGGCGCAGATCAGCTCGAACAGGTCCCGGGCGTCGACCTCCCGGACCGTCCGCCCGGTCCTCGGGTTCACCAGGCGGTGGCGCCCGCCGCGCTCCGCGGCGCGCATGAACCGGTCGGTGACCGCCACCGAGAGGTTGAAGTTCTGGAGCACCCCCGGGGTCGACTTGGCCCGGACGAAGGCCTCGACGTCGGGGTGGGAGACGTCGAGCACCGCCATGTTCGCGCCGCGGCGCCGCCCTCCCTGCTTCACGACGTCGGTGGTCACGTCGTAGACCCGCATGAACGAGACCGGGCCGGAGGCCGCCCCGTGGGTGCTCCGGACCACGTCCCCCGCCGGCCGGAGGCGGGAGAACGAGAACCCGGTCCCACCTCCCGCCTGGTGGATCAGGGCCATGTGCCGCAGCGTGGTGAAGATCGAGTCCAGCGAGTCCTCGACCGGGAGCACGAAGCAGGCCGAGAGCATCCCCAGGGGGGTGCCCGCGTTCATGAGCGTCGGGGAGTTCGGGAGGAACTCGAGGGACCGGAGCGCGCGCGCGAACCCCTCCGCCCACCGCGCGGAGGCGCCGGGGGAGAACGCCTCCTCGGCGGCCGCCACGTGGTGCGCCACCCGGTCCATCATCCCGCCGGTGGACTCGGCCACCCGGCCCCGCTCGTCCCGGAGCAGGTAGCGCTCCCTGAGCACGACGACCGCGTTCAGCGGGAGCTTGAGGTCGTCGCGGACCCCGAGCAGCTCCTTGGCGGCGCGGAGCTCGGCGCGCCGCCGTCGGTACACGACGTAGGCCCGGGCCACGTCGTCGAGGCCCAGGGCCATGAGGGCCCGCTCCACCTCGTCCTGGATGTCCTCGATCCCCGGGACCCGGAGCCGGCGGCGGGCCAGGGCCTCGACCGCGCGGTCGGCGGCCTCCCGGGCGAGACGGGGGTCGTCGCGGCCGACCTCCCGCATCGCCCGCCGCACGGCCGCCTCGATCCGGCCCGGGTCGAAGGGGACGACCCGGCCGTCCCGGCGCCGGACCCCGCGGAACCTGGGCGCGCCCATCACCGCCACGGTACCCCGAGCCGCGCCGCGAGACACGCCCGGGGCCTTGAAGGGGCCCGCGGCGGCGCGCATCTCTATGGGTGGAGGGAGCCAACCGGGACCCTCCCGCCGGGCTCCCCGGCGGGGGTCGGATCGCCGGGCGAGGTCCCCCTCGGTCGGCGACCGGTGGGGTGGTCCGTCGGAGCCGGGCTCGGTGGCGGGTCCGCGGGCGGAAGCCGTCGGGGACCCGCTCCCCGGGAAGTCCGTGGAGGCCTCGCCTCTTTCGGCCACGCCCCGAGCGGGACCTCGCGAGGGAGGTGGTCGCGGCTCCCGTCGGGTCCCGCCGGGAGCCCGCCGGGCCGGTTCCGAGGGCCCGTCGGTGGCCCGACGCCGGCCCGCCTCCTGCCCCTCGCCGCCCCGGCCCCGGACGGGAGGTCCTGCCGCGGAGGGGACCCCGAGCCACGAGGGAGGACCCCGGCGCGGCCGGACGACGCGGGATGGACCCCGGGGCGGAGGACCCCCGAGGGGACGGCCATCCGGCCTTCCCCCGTCCCGCTCCAGGCGGTAGAGTCGGTGCGTGAGAGGAGTTGCCCGATGGAGCTGACCGTACGGGAATGGTGGGGCATCGTGCACGGGATGGGGCTCGGCGCGCTCTTCCTGTTGGCGTTCGCCGGCGGGCTGGCCGGCTTCTACAGCCTCCGCCCCGAGCTCCTCACCGCTGAGGGGGTCGTGGAGCGCACCCGTCGGCTCAAGGTCGGGACCTGGGCGATGGCCGTGGTCGCCTGGCTCACGGTGATCACCGGCACCTGGGTCGTGTACCCCTGGTACCGCGCCGAGCCCGACGGCGCGAAGTTCGAGCTCCTGGCGAGCCCGTCCACGGCCGGCTGGCACGAGTTCGGCATGGAGTGGAAGGAGCACGTGGCCTGGATCGCCCCGCTCCTCGCGACGGCGGTCGCGTTCACCGTCACCTACTACGGCGCCTCGCTGATCCGGCACCAGGGCGTGCGGCGGGCGCTGATGGCGTTCTTCACGGCGGCGTTCGTCATCGCGGGGATCGCCGGGGCGCTGGGGGCGTTCATCACGAAGGCCGCCCCGGTGCGCTGACCTGAGGAGGAGAGGATCGATGGCCGAGATCCGGACGATCGACGAGAGCGGCGCGCGTGGGGCTGCCCAGGAGCTTCCGACGGCGGACAGGCCGTTCGGCCCGGTGGCCGCGGCGTTCATCGCCGCCGGGGTCGGCGCCCTGGTCCTGGGGATCCTGACGACCCTGGCCGAGGCGAGCGAGACCGTGAAGGGATGGCTCGAGCTGACCAAGGCCGTCGGTCCCCTGTCCGGCAAGACGGTGGCGGCCGTGGCGGCCTGGCTCGTGGCCTGGGCCGTCCTCCACCCGGTGCTGCGGGACCGCGAGGTCCGGCCGCGGAGCGCGTTCGCCCTGACGGCCGCCCTGGTGGCGGCGGGCATCGTGCTGACGTTCCCGCCGGTCTTCCTGCTCTTCGCCCCCGCGGAGTGAAGGGCCGTCCGCGGCTGGGCTAGGTCATGGCCAGCAGCACATCGTTCAGTGCCCAGCACTTGGTGGGCACCAGCAGGATATCGTTCAGTCTGGGACCGGGGGGCGGGTCAGCGGATCGGAGGGGCTTCGTGGACGATTTCCCCGGAGCAGGTGACGACGAGGGTCTGCGCTCGGACCCGGATAGTGGCCACCACGTACTGGTTGAACGGTGTCCTCCGGCATCGGGATCTTCTCCCCGAACAGGTTGAGCACCCGGTCGGAGCGGATGAGCCGCACGGCCTCGATGTGTCCCCGGCGAGGGAGGGCGTCGGGGACCCGGTAGCGCCGCGAAGGAAGCTCTGCCGTCCGCCCCGAAGCCGCCCACGTCTCGTCGGGCGTCTTGCCTCCCAGCGTCGAGTACCGGTGGCGGGCGTTGTGGAAGGCCTCGAACTCGGCGGCCCGCGCGGCGAGGTGGGGAAGATCGCGGAACCGCTCGGTGCGGAAGAAGCTCTTGTCGAACACGTCCTGGAAGTGCTCGATGGCTCCGCCGCGCCACGGCTCCTCCAGGGGGATGTACCGGACCCGGACCCCAGGGTCCAGGCAGGCCCGGACCACGGGGCCGAAGCACCGGGAGCCGCGGATCTCCCCCCGCAGCGAGGGGGCGTTGTCGAACTGGACCACCTCCGGGATCCCCAACCGGCCCCACGCGGCCACCAGGTGCTCCGCGAGCGTGTGCGGGGTGGGGCGGCCGAGGGGCTCAAGCGCCACCCGGTGGCTGCCCACGTCCATGACGTTCAGGGAGTGGACCTCCTGGGCCCCCTCGAGGTACCGGGGGCCGAGGGGATCGACCTGGTGGAGCACCCCCGGCCCCACGGCGGAGGCTCGTCTCGGGTACGGGGTGCCTTTGGGCTCGTATCGGCCCCGCTCCCGGCGCCGGGGCTTGGACCGGCCGGCCCTGCGGATGATCCGCTCGATAGTCCAGGGGCTCGGGAGCTCCGCCTCAGGGACCCCCATGGACAGCAACTCCCAGGCGATGGCCGCCTGGCCCCGCTGGGCCCGGGGGTCGGCCTCCAGGCGATCCCGGGCCGCCGGCACGAGGGCGACCATCTCCTCCGGGGTGGCCGTGGGCGAGCTGCGGGGGCGGCGGTCCCGGGAGGCGAACCACTCGGCCTCACCGGAGCCGTACCGGGCCGCCCACTTGAACACCCACCGCTCCGAGCTTCCGAGGTCGCCAGCGATGCTCGCCGGATCCTCCCCGCTCAGGTAGCGCCGCACTGCCTCCTTGCGCAGACCCTCCTCGTGCGCCACGTCCCGCCCTCCTCGCTCGGCGTCGCGGGGAAGGCGGGACCAAGAGTTACATCGTTGGGATCCGCTGCTCGATGTCCTGCTGTTCGCGGCAAGGAGAGCGCTGAACGATGTCCTGCTGTTTACGACTGAACGATGTCCTGCCGGCCGTCACCTAGGTACGTCGCGGAACCCTCCTTCTCTGGCGTTCCAGAGGACGTCGCCGCCGACGCCACGGAGGCGCACAGGTGTCTCTCCGTCGGCGCGTACCGAGCGGCCGTCGCCATGGCCCGGCGAGCGATCCAGGCGGCCGCGCTCGAAAAGGGCGCCCCGGACCGGAGCCTGGTGGAGCAGATCGACTGGCTCGAAGAACAGCGGCTGATCACCCCGCAGATGAAGCAGGTCGCGCACGCGATTCGCCTGGCGGGGAACGTGGGAGCGCACCCCGACAAGGACGGCCTCCGCGACGTGGGGGAGTCCGAGGCCCGGGCCGTGATCGAGTTCCTCGGCGCCTTCCTGCGGGACGTGTACGAGATCCCCGCCCAGCTCGCCGGGCGCGAGCAGCGGCTCAAGGGGGGTCCGGCGCCGGAGGCCGGGTGAGTCCACGGGATGTACTGCACGGAGTGCGGACGCCGGCTCGTGGGGGGCGCCTGCCCGGTCCACGGGCATAGAGCGTCGGCCGTCGGGACCTTCGGCGATCCGCACGCCCAGCAGGTCAGCGCGCCTCGGAAGCCGCCGTGGTCGTGGGGAGTGGCGCTGGCGGTTGTGGCCGCGGTTGGGCTCGGTGGGTCTGTCCTGGCCGTCCTGGCCTTGATGAGCGGGCGGGACGCGGTGCGCCGCGCCGAGGCGCTCGCCGGGAGGGTCGAGCGGTTGGCGTCGGCCTTCGAGGAGCAGCAGAGTTCGCTGGAGGCGATCGCGGCTCGCACGGAGCGGCTCGCCCGGGCGCTGGAGCGCGAGCTGGACCCGGAGGCCATCGCCGAGGAGGCGAAGCCGGCCGTGTTCGTGGTGGAAGCCGTGGGGGGCCAAGGGACCGGCTTCGTGGTCTCGTCGCGGGCGGGACGGTCCACGGTCCTCACGAACCTCCACGTGGTGCGGGAGGCCTGGGAGACCGGCGCGACGGTCGTCCTCCGTCAGGGCGACCGGACCTACGAGGGGACGGTGACCGTCGTGAGCCAGGCTGAGGACCTCGCCGTGATCGTCGTCCCCACGCGCCTCCCCGAACTGGATCTCGCCCGCCGGGAGCCGAAAGCGGGGGAGGAGGTGGTCGTGGTCGGGGCCCCGCTCGGGCTCGAGCATACGGTCGTCACCGGCGTCGTCTCCGGACACCGGGAGCAGTACCTCCAGATCTCCGCTCCCTTGAGCCCCGGGGACAGCGGAGCACCCGTGCTCGATGCCTCGGGCAGGATCGTGGGGGTGGCCGTGTCGAAGATCGTGGGCGTGGAGGTCGAGGGGATCTCCTTCGCGATCCCGGTGGAGACGGTCTGCCGAACCGTGTTGCGGTGCTGAGGAGGAGGCTGTGGTGAACTGGTGCCCTTCGTGCGGGAACCAGGTGTCGGCGGGCTGGCGCTTCTGCCGAAGCTGCGGTGCGCGCCTGGACGAGGCGCCGGGCGGGAGGGAGGAGGCGCGCGCGGACGTCGTTCCCGGGGCGGACGAACCGACCACACCGATCCCGGCCGTCGGCACAGAGGCGCCAGCCACCATCGTCGAGGGCCCCCCGCCCCGCAAGCGCCGGCGGTGGCTCCGGGTGACCGCGCTCGTGGTGGGGATCCTCGCGCTCCTCGGTGGAGCCTCCGCGGGGACCTGGGTGTACCTGGAGACCCGGGAGGACCTCGAGGCGACGAGGGAGGAGCTCCGACGGACCAGGGACGAGCTCGCGGCAACCGAGGAGGACCTCGACGTCACGCGCTTCAAGCTCGAGCAGGCGGAGGAGCAGAACCGGGAGCTGGAGCGGAGCGTGCGGCGGCTGCGGACCGAGCTCCGCGGGGTCCGGGGGACGCTCTCCGAGGCGCAGGAGCGCCTGGAACTGCAGGCCGGACAGATCGAGGACCTGAAGGACTGCCTGAACGGCGTCTCGTTGGCCTTCGATAGCGTGCTCTACGGGGACTACCGGGGGGCAGCCAACGCGTTGATCGCGGTGGAGTCCGCCTGCCAGGCCGCGTTCGCGCTGTTCTGACCGAGGATCGCGTTGCGGCCTCGAACTGTCCGTGGCCATGACAAAGTCTCCGGCCGTGGCCACGCGAAAGTCTCCGCTCCTTACGGGACGTAGATGCACCGAGTCGCCCCCAGGGGCGGCGATGGTGTTGGCGCCAACCGACACCTGCCGCCCGAGGGGGACGACGCGTGAAGTCAT
>FWPU01001570.1_pt1 | contig 67920 bp, 60 predicted proteins | sample 2228361 | NCBI WGS metagenome assembly FWPU01 (sample SAMEA103939777, study PRJEB20133) | metagenome
AGGTCACCTTCACCGCGTCAGCCAACTGGTTCACCCCCCGCAGAATCGCCTGCCGGGAATCTTCGCTGTACACAATCTTCTTTGCTGCCATTTCGATATCCTCCTGCTTGACGTTATTTTTCAATTACGCCGAGGACTTCGTCCTCGCGCAGAATCAGATACTCCTCACCATCGATCTTGATATCGTTACCCGAGTACTTCCCAAAGAGGATGCGGTCACCCTTCTTCACTTCCAGCGGAATGAGCTTGCCGTCCTCCAGGCGCTTGCCTTTGCCGACGGCGATGACCTCGCCCTCCTGGGGCTTTTCTTTGGCGGTGTCGGGAATCACAATGCCGCCTGCGGTTTTCTGCTCCTGCTCCTCGATGCGCTTGACAACGATGCGGTCATAAAGAGGACGAAGCTGCATGGTTTGTGCCTCCTGTCTCGAATGAGTTTTCCGGATGATGGCGTCCCCGGAGGAATCCGGGGCCGTTCATTTCTATTATTAGCACTCTCCGGCGATGAGTGTCAATAGCTGTCTGTATTCATCTGATTTTCTGGAAGATGGCGATCCTGACCTAAAGGTACTGCTTGCGAGATCACGGCCGTCCGGGACCGGTCTTGGAGTACCGCCAGGTGCAGTTCGTGCGGGCTGAACACCCAGACCTCATCGCGTACGGGCAGCACTCCTACCAACGCCTCTCTGGTTTCCAAGCCGGCCGGCATCCAAGTCTCGCCGCCGTCCTCGCTCACCAGCAGACGGTCGCCGGCGAGGAATCCCCGGCCCCGGGCGTCGAAGCGAATGCTCCGAAAGACCCCGCCGGCTGGCGGCGGCCGAAGCTGCCAGGAGCGGCCGCCGTCACGGGTCCGGAGCAGCAGCCCCGGAGTGCCGACAGCCCAGCCGTTGTCCGCGTCCTGGAACCAGATGTCGTTGAGATTGCCGTAAACCCCGGGCAATTCGACCTGCTCCCAGAAGCCCCCGCCGTCTCGGGTCCGGAGCAGCGTTCCGGTCCAGCCTGCCGCCCAACCGGTTTTCTCGTTTAGAAAGAAAACCGCCAAGAGCCGGGAGCGGGTGAAGCTCGCCTGCCGGGCCCAGGAAAGGCCGCCGTCGTCCGAATGCAGGATGAGGCCGTTGTCGCCGACGGCCCAACCACTTTCCCCAACGAAAGTGATGTCGAACAGATCGTCGGCGGCGCCCGACTCCCGCCGGGCCCAGGTGTGGCCGCCATCCTCGGTCGTCAGCAACTGGCCGCCCGCCCCAGCGACCGCCGCCCGCTCTTCATCAACCAGCGCCACTGCATGCCATCGACCCGCTGCCGGCAATTGAAAATGAGACCATGTCTCGCCCCGGTCGGCGCTCTTGAGCACAGGACCGTCTTCGCATAACAGCCAGACCGTTTCTCCGGCCGCAGCAGCGTCACGGAGCCAGCAGCCGGGCGGCACGGGGGCGGCTCGGAGTGCCTCCCCCGCCAGCAGTAGCCCGGCCAGCGCCAGAACAGTCATGCCTGCTCTTCTAACGGGGTTCGACGACGACAAAGCGCGTGCTTCCACCCCGGTTGACAAGCAGCAGCACAGGGTCGGAGCCGGCGGCCCGCACCGCTTGTTCGAACGTCGAAACACTGTTCACGGCCCGGCGGTTGACCTCCTGGATCACGTCCCCGCGCCGCAGGCCCGCCTCGTCGGCCGGGCTGCCGGGACGAACGGCGGTGATCACCACGCCGAAGGTCTGCGGCGGCAAACCGAGTTGCCGGGCCACCTGAGGCGTCAGCTCATCCACATCCACGCCCTCCAGAGCGCTCATGCGCCCCGATTCGGCGCTCGCGCGCTGCCGCTCCTCCGGCAGTTCGCCCAGCGTGACGGGGACGACCTTTTCCGAGCCGTTGCGGATCACCTTCAAGTTGACGCGCTTGCCGGGACCCGCCTTGGCGACCTTCAACTGAAGTTCGCGGGTGTCCTCGATCTTTTCATCGTTCATCGCCACGATCACGTCGCCCCGCTCGACGCCCGCCTTGGCCGCCGGACTGCCTGGCTCGACATCACCCACCAGCGCCCCGTGCGCCTCGGCCAGTCCCAGCACCTTGGCCTCTTTCGAAGTCACCGGCTGGATGGTTACGCCCAGCCAGCCGCGGATGACACGGCCTTTCTCAATGATCTGTTGCATCACGTCGCGCGCCATGTTGGACGGAACGGCGAATCCGACACCCTGGTAGCCGCCCGAGCGGGAGATAATGGCCGTATTGATGCCGATGACCTCGCCGCGAACGTTGACGAGCGGGCCGCCCGAATTTCCGGGGTTGATGGCCGCATCGGTCTGGATAAAGTCCTCGTAAGTCTCGATGCCCAGCCCGCCACGCCCGGTGGCGCTGACAATCCCCATCGTCACCGTCTGACCGACGCCGAACGGGTTGCCCATCGCCAGAACGATGTCGCCGACCCCGACCGTCGAGGAATCGCCCAACGGGAGATACGCGAGGCCCGTCGCGTCGACTTTCAGCACTGCGATGTCGGTCTTCGGATCCGTTCCGACCACCTTGGCCTTGAACTCGCGCTTGTCGCTGAGCGAAACGATGATCTCTTCAGCGCCGCTCACCACATGGTCGTTGGTCAGGATGTAGCCGTCGGCGCTGACGATGACCCCGGAACCCAGGCTGTTCTCACGGCGCTCGCGGGGAATATCGAATTCCCACCCGGGCCCGAAGAAATCCCGGAAAAACGGATTCGAGAAAAACGGTGACGGCCCGAACTGCTCCGTCTTGATGATCTTGGTCGTTGAGACGTTCACTACCGCCGGCTGCGCCTTCTGCACTACCGGCCGGAAGCCTTCCGCCAGCGAGGACACATCCACCAGCGGCTTGCTTTGGCTGACGGCGAAAACGGGGCCGGGGCGGGCGGCCGGAGCCGAGCGGGCCCAAGCCGTGGTCAGCGCGCCCATCAGTCCGCCGACAATTAACGTCCCGGTCAGACCCAGGATCGCCACCGAACGCTTCACTACGATTGTTTTGCTCTCCATTCACGCCTCCTTCACTTCTTCCGGAGCTGCGCCCGCGGCTTCCGGAACCAGTTCATGGCCGGCGTCACCGACGCCAGCCTTGCCTGACTCGAACCTTGAAATCGGTGCGTCGGTCGTCCTCCACCCGGAACGCCTCGACACGGATCGGATGGAACTTGCCGTCCGGCGGCGCGACCGACTCATAGACCAGGCGGTATTGGAACTCGATCATTTGCATGATTCCCTTCATTGCGTTCAGGAAGGCGGTCTCAAAACGGGGGAACCACGCCTGCCCTCCCGTTTTGTCCGCCAGCATCTGCATAAAGGCCTGCGCCTGCAGCAGATCCATGCGGTCGCCGGCGCCCAAGTACGGCTCGTAGCGGCCGCGCAATAGCGAGCCCGCACCTAGGGCGTACACAACTACGTTCGCTTCCTCGGCCTTGCGCCGGACATCCTCCAGCGTGTAACCGCTGAGGGTGTCGATGCCCGAGCCGATGAAGATGAGAATGCGCCGCCCCGACATGCGACCCATTCGGTCGAGCATTTCATACACAGCGTCGTAGGTGTTGACTTCGCTCCAGGCCGGCTGCGGCAGGTCGGAGAAAGCCTGCCAGACCCGGCCCCGCTGTCTGGTGAAATCCACCCGCACCTCGAACTGGTTGGAAAAGGTCGCCAGCGCGTACCAGTGGCCCTCGGGCGCCTCCCGGAAAAATCCCTCCATGGCCCGCACGATGTCATTGACATAGAGCCATGAGCTCCGGCTGTACTCGACCAGCAGGGCGATGGCGGCCGGCGTCTGCGGCTCCTCCAATCGGAACGGCCGCGCCCGCCCGTCCTCGTACAGCCGAAAGTTGTTCTCAGTCAGCCCGCCTATCAGTTTATCGCCCTGCTCGACGGTCAGGTAGAGCGACACCTCCCGCCCCGCCTGAAGCGGTACGGCCGGCGCCGCGCTGAGCATCAGGCTCAGCGGCAGCGCTAGCGTGGCAGCGCGCATATTCTCTCCACATCGCTGCCCTCGGCCGAGATGAGGTCTATGGTCTCCGGCTTCGGGCAGCCTTCTTCCGGAGTCAGAAGGCTGGGCCGGTTCTGTTCCTCTTCTTCCGCCTCGGCGGTGACCTTGGCCAGTTCCTCCTTCATTTGTTGGAAAGCGGAGGTCTGGCGGATCAGGTTCTCCTTCTTGGGCAGGAACATGATCTCCCGCTTGGCCTGCACCATCCTCGTGTAGAACGGCGGATGCGTGCGGAACCAGCTCAGCCCTTTGACATAGCCGGTCTCGTGCGCCATCTTGTCGAAGAAGCGGATGAACCCGGATGGGTCGTAGCCCGCATTCCAGGCGTACTGCACGCCGAGCTGGTCGGCCTCAAGCTCAAACTCCCGGCTGACGCCGAGCAAATCCAGACTAAGCACCAGCCCCAAGCCGTAGAAGCCGTATTGAAGGGCGTAGTACATGCCAATGCTGGCGACACCGCCGGTGAAGATCATGGCTGCCACCTGAGCCGCCTGGTAGATAATCGACGCCACCGTGGCGCGCTTCATGAGCTGGTGGCCGTGGCGGGCGGCGGCATGGGCGATCTCATGCGCCAGCACGCCCGCAAGCTGAGCCTCGTCTTCGACTTCCTCTAACAGGCCGCGCTGGACGAACAGGAAGCCGCCGGGCAAGGCGAACGCGTTGACTTCCTTGGAGTTCAGCACGGTCACCTGCACCGGCACGTGGAGATCGGAGCGGGCGGCGATCTTCTTGGCCAGATCGGTCACATATCGGCGGACGAACTCGTTTTCGATCTCCTTGGGCATCAGGCCCGAGATCTTCATCTCTTCGATGGCGTCGCGCCCTTTCTTGACATCCTCTTGCTGGCCGCTGCCCACGTCGCGGAATCCGATGTCTTTGACGTCGCCGTGCTGGCGGCTGTGATAGGTGCCACTGGCCAACTCCTGTTCGATCTGCCTCCTCTCGGCCGGCCACTTTTCGATGATGTCGAGCTTCGCCAGCCGGTTTTCGAAGGCAGTCGGAATCCCTTGGTCCACGAGAACTTGGGCTTGGTTCCTCTGCACACGTAGGTTCTGGATGCGGCAATGCATCCTGTGCCGCTGTTGCTCATCAATCGAAGCGGTCCGCTGGCGCAGTTCCTGCTGGGTCTTCTTCAGGTCGGACTCCCACTGCCGGATGCGATCCTGCCAGCCGCGTTTGCAGTAATCTCGAAGCTCCTCCTCGTAGTGACGCATCTTCTCGACCTGGTCCGAACTGAACTCAAGTGACGGCGCCTCATTGAAGAGTTGATTGTATCCAAGCTCGAGCGCCTCCTGCAGCGGATTGAAGACCGCCGGAGGCAGCGGCTTCTCCGGGGCGGGCTGCGACGCCCAGGCCGTCGTGGATGAAATTAGCAGCAGCGAGGCCAGCAGTGCAGTCCAGGCGCGTGCGTCCCACTCGGCGATTCGCTTTAACTTATTGATAAACAAAAGAATCTGGCCAAAACGCCATCCCATCTCTTCCTACCTTCCGCCAGCCATGGCTGTATACGGCGCCACCCCTCAACCACCCCAGAGGCGGTGCGACGGTCCGCCAATGCCGCCTTGAGAAGCGCCGGATTCATTAGATGTGTGACGGACGGAAACGTAGCCGGGTTTCATGAATCTGGAGAAAGACTTTTCTTATCGTCATTCGCTAACAAAAATTTGACCTGACTTCGATAATATCATTGTGCATAATCAGAAGTAGGGTCAACTGACGGGCTCCCCACTCCCAACAAGCCCGGCATCAGCCCTACGGACCCTATCGAGGCTCTATAAGCCGAACAAAAATCTTGACGAAGGAGGTTAGAACATGTTCGAGAGAATGTTTGAGGAGATGGAACAGCTCCGCCGTTCCATGGATCGTCTCTTTGAGCGTCGCTTCGGCCACCGCTGGAGCGCTCCGGACACCACCACTGAGTGGACGTTCACCCTTCCCGTCGAAACCGGTTGGACCGATGACCGTCTCAACCTCCGTGTCGTGCTCCCGGCGGTCACCGAGAAGGATTTCACACTAACTGTTCAGGGCAATCAGTTGGTGATTCGCGGCGAGCGGAAGCCGCCGGAGGGCTTCGGGCGTGAGGATACCATCTGGCACGCCATTCCCTACGGCAAGTTCGAGCGCGTGGTGGATCTGCCAAGCGGTCTCGACCTCGATAAGCTCGAGGCTCGCTTGCATGACGGAGTGCTGGATATCCACATTCCGCTGACGGCCGAAGTGAAGCCGAAGAAGATCCCCATCCAGGTCGGTGAGGAGCGTCGCCAGCTCACCGCGGCCTGATGAGGCGCGCCGCTCCCGGCGTCCGGCCCGAGACCCGGCGCCGGCGCCGGGCCAGCCAGGCAAGGAGGTCTCGCATATATGTTCATTCGCAGAGTGTGGCGGACCAACCCATGGGCACAGGTGGGATTCCCCGATCCATTGCGCCTGAAGCGGGACATGGACCGGCTGTTTGACCTGTTGTGGAGCGAAGCCGGTGAAGGCCCCGAAAGCGGCGTCTTTCCGCCGATGAACATCACCCAGGATGCCCACAACTACTACGTTCGGGCGGAACTGCCCGGCATGCACCCGGAGGACCTGAAGATCTCCGTCGAGCGCAACAAGCTGTCGGTTTCCGGCCGGCGTGAAATCACACCCGAGGGTAATGGGGTGAGCTATCACCGGCGCGAGCGGACGGGCGGCTCGTTCAGCCGCAGCATCAGCCTGCCGGAGGAATTGAACGCCGACGCAGTCGAAGCCAGATACTCCGACGGGCTGCTGACGGTCAAACTCCCGAAATCGGAAGCCGCCAAGGCCCGGCAGATCAAGGTTCAGACAGGCTAAGGCGGCTGCAAGGAGGGCTCGTTATGGACACGAAAGAGCTTCGACAGGCTGAAAAGCACGGCGCACCGGCGGCGGCTGAGCCGACGCGGGAAGGAACCGTCTATCAGCCGGCCGTCGACATCTTCGAAACCCAGGATGCCATCATACTGCTGGCCGATGTGCCTGGCGTCCGGGCCGAACACCTGTCGATCGACCTCAAGGACAACGTGCTCACCATTCGAGGCGAGGTGCGATCGCCGGAAAGCAACGAGGAAAGGGACGTTGTCCGGGAGTTCGACTGGGGCGCCTACTACCGTCAGTTCACTCTGGCTGACTCGATCGACCAGAGTAAGATCGAGGCCAGACTGGCTGACGGCGTGCTCCGCCTCCAACTGCCCAAGCTGGAGAAAGCCCGGCCGCGGCAGATCCCGGTCCGGGCCGGCTGACATCAAACCCGTCCCTGCAATCTGAACGGCGCCAACCGAGGTGGGTTATGGCGATCAAGAACTACTACCTCATCCTTGGCGTGCCACGAAATGAGTCCTTGGCCGGGATTCGGGCCGCGTACCGCGACCTGGTGAAACGCTTCCATCCGGATCTGGCCGGCGAAAGCGGCGCCGCCATGTTTCGCGAAGTGGTCGAGGCCTACGAAGTGCTGTCAGACCCGGAACGGCGCCGGAAGTATAATCAGACCCTGCTCGAGTCGGAGCGCTCCGAACAGGCGCCCGGCATCCTCCGCCAGCCGGTGACGGAAGTCGAACCTCTCGTGCCGGAACCCGCTTCGATCTTCCAGGTGCGCGAAAGCGTGCGGCCGTCGTTCGATGAGATGTTCGACCGGTTTGTGCGGAATTTCACCGGCGCCCGCGTACCGAAAGCGGAGCGGGAACAGGGGTTGAACATCGAGGTCGTACTCACGCCGGAGGAGGCAATGCGCGGAGGCGTTCTGCCGGTGGGCGTGCCAGTGTTCGAGACTTGCCCATTCTGTCACGGCACGGGTGTAGACTGGCTGTTTCCGTGCCTTGAGTGCGGAACCGCGGGGCTAATCGAACGCCGGGAAACGGTTCGCATCCGCATCCCGCCGATGGTGCGGCCCGGAACGGTCTTCGAGATCCCGCTCCGGAGCCTCGGCATTCACAATTTCTACCTGCGGGTCCACCTTCGGGTCGGCCGCGAGTGACACGTCGCGGTCACTCCCCGCTGGGTTCGAGGGCCGCGCTCCATGGGGCGCGGCCTTCGAGTTTCATCGAGCGCCCCGCCCTCCCATCGGGCGGGATGGCGGGCTAGTAGTCCATGTCATGCGGCGGGCCGCCCGCCGGTTCCTTCTTCTTCTCCGGGATCTCGCACACCATGGCTTCGGTGGTCAGCGCCAGCGCCGCAATCGACGCCGCGTTCTGCAACGCCGTCCGCGTCACCTTCGTCGGGTCGATCACACCCGCCTTGACCAGGTCGCAGTACTCGCCCGTCTCCGCGTTGAAGCCATAGTTGGGATCCTGCTGCGCCCGGATGGCCTCGGCCACAATCGCCCCCTCAAAACCCGCGTTGGCCGCAATCTGCCGCAACGGCTCCTCACAGGCCCGCTTCACTATGTTGGCCCCAATCTGCTCGTCGCCTTCCAGCTTCAGCTCCTCAATCACCTTCGCCGCACGCAGCAGCACCACCCCGCCGCCGGGCACAATCCCCTCCTCCACCGCCGCCCGCGTGGCGTGCAGCGCGTCCTCCACCCGCGCCTTCTTCTCCTTCATCTCCGTCTCAGTCGCCGCCCCAACCCGGATCACCGCTACCCCACCGGCCAGCTTCGCCAGCCGCTCCTGCAGCTTCTCCCGGTCGTAGTCCGACGTCGTCTCCTCAATCTGCGACCGCAACTGCTTGATCCGTCCCTCAATCGCCTTCGGCGAGCCCGCCCCGTCCACGATCGTCGTGTTGTCTTTGTCGATCGTCACCCGCTTGGCCCGCCCCAGATCCTCCAGCCGTACCCCCTCCAGCTTGATCCCCGTCTCCTCCATGATCGCCTTGCCCCCCGTCAAAATCGCAATGTCCTCCAGCATCGCCTTGCGCCGGTCCCCAAAGCCCGGCGCCTTCACCGCCGCCGCGTTCAGCGTCCCCCGCAGCTTGTTCACCACCAGCGTCGCCAACGCCTCCCCCTCCACATCCTCGGCCACCACCAAAAGCGGCTTGCCCGTCCGCGCAATCTGCTCCAACAGCGGCAGCAAGTCCTTCATGCTCGAAATCTTCTTCTCGTGGATCAGAATGTAGGGCTCCTCCAGCACACACTCCATCCGCTCCGCATCCGTGATGAAGTACGGGCTCAGATAGCCCCGGTCAAACTGCATCCCATCCACCGTCTCCAAGTCCGTCGTCATCGTCTTGGACTCCTCCACCGTGATGACGCCGTCCTTGCCCACCTTGCTCATCGCCTCGGCGATCGTCTTGCCGATCGTCACGTCCCCGTTGGCCGAGATCGTCCCCACCTGCGCAATGGCGTCGCCCGACACCGGCGTGGAGTACTTGTCAATCTCCTCCACCACCTTCTCCACCGCCTTCTCAATGCCTCGCTTCAGCGCCATCGGATTCGCCCCCGCCGCCACCGCCTTGACCCCCTCGCGGAAGATCGCCTGCGCCAGCAGCGTCGCCGTCGTCGTCCCGTCACCGGCCACATCCGACGTCTTCGACGCCACCTCCCGCACCATCTGCGCGCCCAGGTTCTCCAGCGGATCCTTCAGCTCGATCTCCTTGGCCACCGTCACCCCGTCCTTGGTGATCGTCGGCCCGCCAAACTTCTTCTCCAAAATCACGTTGCGGCCCTTCGGCCCCAAGGTCACCTTCACCGCGTCAGCCAACTGGTTCACCCCCCGCAGAATCGCCTGCCGGGAATCTTCGCTGTACACAATCTTCTTTGCTGCCATAGCATTAACTCCTCAAAGTGAAATCTTTGTCGGCGCTCAGCCCTCGAGCACGCCCAGGATCTCATCCTCGCGCATGATGAGACACTCCTCGCCGTCGATCTTGATTTCATTGCCCGAGTACTTGCCGAACAGAACCTTATCGCCGACCCGCACATCGAGCTCGACAATCTTGCCGTCTTCCAGCCGCTTGCCTTTGCCCACGGCCAGGACTTCGCCCTTCTGGGGCTTTTCCTTGGCCGAGTCGGGAATCACAATCCCGCCCTGGGTCTTTTCTTCGGCTTCTTCGATCCGTTTGATGACCACGCGATCGTAAAGCGGGCGAATCTTCATGGACATTACCCTCCAACACAGAACAACTCAAACGTTTTGCAATTCAGAATGTGGGCCGGGAGAGAACCGCTCGGCCCGACCACTATTATTAGCACACGGCCAACAGGAGTGACAAGAGCAATCTGTAAGAGATTGATATTACAGCGCTTCTTGCGATTCCCCTTAGACGATCACCGCGGGGTTGGACAATACTCCGATCGGCGGAGCGCTGATCGTGCACACATCGCCCGGCTGAAGCGCGGCTTCCTGCGGAACGATGATCCCGGTGCCGGTCAACAGGATCGAGCCCATCGGCACCGAATTCGAACGCAATAAATACTCCACCAGCGTCTCGATTTTCCGGTTCAGCTTCGAGGTGCTGACGCGGCCGGAAAACGTAGTTCGATCCCCCCGGGTGATCGTGCAGGTGATCTCCACATCGTAAGGGTCGACCAGTTCGTCGGCGGTGACAATCACCGGGCCCAGCGCGCAGCAGGCATCGTAGACCTTCGACTGCGGCAGGTAGAGTGGGTTCTCCCGCTCGATGTCCCAGGCCGACACATCGTTGGCCAGCGTATAACCCAAAATGGCGCCTTTGCTGCCCAGCACCACCGCCAGTTCCGGTTCCGGGGCGGTGAATTTCGAATCCGAACGGATGCCGATCGGCTGGCCGGGCCCGACACAGACCCGGTCCGTGCCCTTGAAGAAAATCTCCGGGCGCGGTTCCCGGTAAACATAGGCATAGAAGCCCTCGCGGGTGCCGTGCTCGGAGTCACGGAACGAGGAACTGACCTCGTAAGTACAGCCGCAGGCCCACACCTCCCGCGGCTGAAGCGGCAGTATCAGCGGCAGTTCTTCCGCGTGAGGCGCGGCGAGGCTCCGGGCCAGCTCGGCCAAAGGGGTCTTCTCGATCTCCGACCGGCGAATGAGCTCCATGAGCGAGTAGTTCGGAATAGGACGCACCGCGCCTTCCTCGAAAACCGCGGCGGTGACCTTTCCTTGCCACTTGATCTTGGTGAGTTTCATGACGCGCTCAGTATTTCAGGTAGACGGTCTTATAGTCGCTGTAAAAATCCAGCGCCGTGGGCCCCTGCTCTTTCGGGCCGAAGCTGGAGTCCTTCGTCCCGCCGAAGGGCAACTGGTATTCGACGCCCGCACTCGGCAGGTTGATGGTCAGCAGGCCTGCCTCCATGCCATGGATGAACTCGAACACGCGGCTGAGGTTGGTCGTCTGCACCGAAGCCGACAGACCGAACGGGACGCTGTTGGCAATGCGCATGGCATCCTCGAAATCAGTGGCCTTCATCACGCCCAGCACCGGGCCGAAGATCTCCTCCTGCGCAATCGTCATGTTTGGGGTGACGTTGACGAAGATGGTCGGCTCGACGAAGTATCCTTTGTCGTAATCGCCCCCGGTCAGGCGGCGGCCGCCGACGACGGGCTCGCCGGCCTCCTGCCGGCCGATTTCAATGTAGCGGAGGTCGGTTTCGAGTTGCGCTGCGTCGATGGCGGGGCCGATATCGACGCCGGGCTCCAGCCCGTTGCCGACTTTGAGCTTCCTCGTCCGCTCCACCAGCGCCTCGACGAACTTGTCGTAGATCGGGGCCTCGACGATGGCGCGGCTGGTGGCGGTGCATTTCTGGCCTGTGGAAAAAAAGGCGGCATTGACCACGTTCTCGACCGCGAGGTCGAAATCGCAGTCGGCCAGCACGATCGTCGGGTTCTTGCCGCCCATCTCGAGCTGAATGCGCAGCCGGCGCCTGGAAGCTTGCTCGTGGAGCACGTTGCCGACCTGGCAGGAGCCGGTGAACGAGATCGCTTTCAGGGGCTTGGCATTGATCAGGGCTTCACCGAGGGCGCCGCCGGAGCCGGCGACAAAGTTCACTACCCCCTTGGGAATGCCGGCCTCATGACAGGCTTCGACAATCCGCCAGGCGCTCAGGGGAGCCGCCGAGGCGGGCTTGATTATGACGGTGTTGCCGCAGACAAGCGCCGGCGCCAGTTTCCAGGCCGGAATCGCGCTGGGGAAGTTCCACGGCGTCACGAGCCCCACCACGCCGATCGGCTTGCGGATGGCGAACATATGCACGCGAGGACGTTCCGACGGCACTTGAAACCCGGGCAGTCGCGACCCTTCGCTACCGTAGTAGCGAAAAATGTTGATCGACCGCATGACCTCGCCCTTGGCCTCCGGTAAGGTTTTACCCTCTTCGCGCGTCATCTCCCTGGCGAGCTGCTCCCAGCGGCTTTCCAGAATGTCGGCCACTTTGAACAGATACTTCCCGCGCGCCGGGGCGTTGAGGCCTGCCCAGCCGGGAAACGCCGCTTCGGCGGCGGCCGCGGCCGCGGTCACATCGGCCGGCGTCCCCTTGACGAACAGGCCGACAATCTCGTCAGTATTGGCGGGGTTGCGGTTCTCGAATGTCTCACCGTCGACCCACTCACCATTGATGTAATTGCGAAACTTCTCAACACTCATGCTCGTTTTTCCGGTCTTGTCTGTCGCCTTGTCCTAAACCTCGGATCGAATCGGCTTCCCCGGGCCCGACCGCCTAGGCCCGTCCCCGGCTCAGCCTAAAACTGAACGGCAGGCGCCTCGCGAGCCGCCGGCGCCGTCTGGAAGTAGGCGTCATTGCGCTGAAAGCCGAACAGCGACGCCGCGACGTTGTTGGGGAACAACGCAATATGGGTGTTATAGCGCTGTACGGCCTCATTGTATTTTCGGCGTTCGACAGCGATCCGGTTCTCCGTGCCAGCCAGCTCATCCTGGAGCCGGAGGAAGTTCTCGTTCGATTTGATCAGAGGATAATTCTCCACCACCACCAGCAAGCGGCCGAGCGCCGAGTCCAACGCCGCATTGGCTTGCATCCGCTCCTGCGGCGTCCGCGCTCCCAACAGGGCCGCCCGCGCTTCGGTCACGGAGTTTATCACCGCCTGCTCCTGTTTGGCAAACCCTTTGACGGTTTCCACCAAATTCGGGATCAGGTCCGCCCGGCGCTGAAGCGCTACATCCACCTGCGACCAGGCAGCTTTGATCGCCTCCTGCTGCGTCACCAGCTCGTTGCGAACACTGATGAGTTTGCCGCCGAACGCGACGCCCAGCACCAGCAGAATTCCCAATACCACTGCCAGAACTTTCATCTTTTCCTCCTCATTTCTCCAGCCGGTCCACGGCGTCCACGACCACCTGGATCTCCTTCAGATAGCTCTCATAGAGCGTTCTGGGATTCAGCGCGCGCGGCCTGATCTTGCCGTCGCGGAAGTCCAGCAGCGACACAAACGGCGACGGATCCATGCCGAAGTGCCGGCCTGCCTGCTCGATGATCTCCCGTTTCTGGCCCCGTGCCTCCACACCATGCAAGCGCAGCGCGTGGCGCGCCAAAACGCAGAAGGTGGAAACCGATTCCGCCAGCAGCTCCAGCAGCAGATCCTTGTCGTGAATCACCCCGGCGCCTCTCTGCCGAAGCCGGAGCAACTTCGAGCGAAGTTGATACTCGACCTGGGCGCGATAGAACGATTCATCGATCTCCAAATCGGTCACCAGGTCCGGGCCATAGAGGATCCGGTGGCGCTCTTTGATGTCATGGAACTCGATCGGGAAGCAGTCGGTCGAAGATCGCAGCTCCTCCTCGCTCAACAAAAGCGGTGAGGGATTGCCCTTGTCGCGCCACCAGCGAATGATTGGTCCCGCCTCGCTGAGCTCGCGCACGCTCACTTGACTCAGCACGCACAGGATGTTGAGATCGGAGAAGCGAGCGGAATAGTCGCCGGTGGCAGCCGAGCCGTAAAGGACAACAGAAGCCAGCCGATCGTCAAAGGTCTTCGTCAACCGGTCAACCAGGTCGTTGAGGAGTTTCTCCATCGAGCTTCACCAGCTTCCCGACGCTCCGCCTCCGCCGGAATCACCGCCCCCAAATCCCCCAAAACCGCCGAAGGAGTCGAAACCTCCAAAGCCGCCGCCGCTGCGGCCGCGGTAGCCGCCGTACATCGTCCGACCCATCAGGTGTCCGAGGAGCATTCCGGTGAGAAACGAGCCGGCGCCGCCACGGCGCACGCCGCGGCGGCCGGCGGCGCCAACCAGCCAGAGTAGCAGAACCAGGGCGAACAGGACCGATCCCCAGGGGATGCCGGTGGCGCCGCGAGGCGCGCCAGTCCTCGGCAGAGCCGCCGGCTGGATAGTGACGCCCTTGGCCTCCGCGATCCGGTGGCCGAGTGTCTGAGCCGCCACCGCCAAGGCCTCGCCGTAACGGCCGGCCTGGAGCGCGGGCCGCATCTGACGCAGCAGACTCCCCGCATAACCGTCGGGAATATAAGGCTCCAGGCCGTAACCAACCTCAAGCCGGCTGCGGCGGTCCTGAATGACGAGCAGCAGCAGCACCCCCTCGTCGGTCTCCTTCTTGCCCACACCCCACTTGCGGTACAGTAGGTTTGCCACGTCTTCCACAGGCTCGCCCGCCAGCGTTGGCAGGGTGACCAAGGCTATCTGCGCCCCGGTCGACGCCTCGACGGCTGCACAGTATTTCTCAAGGGCGGCGCGGGTACCGGCGTCGATGACCGCGGCGAAATCACTGACGTACCCCTGGGGCCTCAGCGCCGAGAAATCGACGCCGAGCGCCGTCGCCGCCGCCAGCGCCAGCAACACGCCAAGCCGCTGGAGCCGCTTCATGGATTGCAACCCTCAGTGTACTACGTGGGGCCGGAGATCCTTCCCGCAACGCAAGGTTCAGCCTGACGTTGGCGGAACTTCCCGGTTCCTCCTTCGTATTACGACCATAGAGGTCGAATCATGGCGCAAAACGGCAGAAACGGGAAGAACGGAAGGACGCGGCGGCGGATTTTTTGGAGCGTCATCGTTATCGCCCTCGTGGGCGTCGGCATCGGTATCAAGGCTTCTCTCCGCCCGAACCACACGATCGATCCATCGAAACTCGTCGCGATTGAGCGCGGAGATATCGCCCGGTCGGTCGTCGCCACCGGAAAAATCGAGCCGCGCGCCAAGGTCGAGGTCAAATCGAAAGCCAGCGGCATTGTGAAACAGATCTTCGTCGATTACGGGGAATGGGTTAAAAAAGGCCAAGTTCTGGTTGAGCTGGACAAGGAGGAGTTACAGGCGCGCGTTCGCGAAGCTAAAGCGACACTGCTGGCGGCCGAGGCGGCCGAGCAGGCGGCACGGGCCGCCTGGGAGAGGAACAAGATCGAGGCCGAAGGACCGGACCTGCCGTTCCTGAAATCCAGCATGGAGCGCGCGCGGCAACTGCACGGGGACGGGCTGATCTCGCGAGCGCTCCTGGAGGATGCCGAAAAAGCTTACCATCTGGCGCTCAACAAGCAGATGACAGCGCTGCGCAATGTATCGGTGGCCCGGGCAGAGGTCGCGCGGGCCAAAGCCCAGGTGGCTCAGGCGCGCGCCGCTCTCGACCGCGCGGAAGAGGATTTGCGCAACTCCACCATCCTCAGCCCGATGGATGGTTTGGTGCTCTCCCGCGACGTGGAGGTTGGCGACGCCGTCAGCTCCATCCTCGTGCTCGGGTCACAGGCCACCTTGATCATGACGCTGGGCGACGTCAGTGACGTCTACGTCCTCGGAAAGGTGGACGAGGCCGACATCGGAAAGGTCTACATCGGCCAGCCGGCGCGGATCGTGGTCGAGAGCTTCAAGGACCGGAAGTTCGAGGGCAAAGTCACCAAGATCTCCCCGCTGGGCGTGGAGAAGGACAACGTAACGACCTTTGAGGTCCGGGTGTCAATCCACAACCCCGGCGGCGAGCTGAAGGCCAACATGACGGCGAATGCCGAGATCATCCTCGAAGAGAAGCACAACGTGCTGCTGGTGCGCGAGAGCGCGGTGATCTACGACAAGGACCGGAACGCTGCCGTGGAGGTGCCGGACGCCACCTCCGAGACCGGCCGCCGGAAGGTCGCCGTGCAGCTCGGCATCTCCAATGGGATCAAGACTGAAGTGCTCTCCGGCCTCACCGAGGGCGACCCGGTCATCCTTCAGTAACAATCAGGCATCCGAAAGGGTGGCTCGTGGCACCTCCGGGTTGTTTGCGATGACATTCCGGGACCTGCTGGCAGACACGTTTCGCGTTCTCTGGGCCCACAAGTTACGCACCGCTCTGACCATGTTCGGGATCGCCTGGGGCATTGTTTCCATTACCTTGATGGTCGCGGCCGGCGAGGGGCTGCGGGTCGGTCAGAAGAAGGTCGCCGAACAGTTCGGCAAGAACATCATGGTCGTGTTTGCCGGGCGAACGAGCCTTCAGGCGGGCGGGATGCGAGCCGGCCGCCTGGTCCGGTGGCGGGCGCACGACTATGTTCAGGTCCAGCGGGAAGCGACCGCCTGTGAGTTCGTCATCCCCGAACTCGGCAACACAGCCAATATCCGCAGCCCGTACAACAGCGCTTCGCAGCTCGTGGTCGGCTCGCTCCCACCGTTCGCCGGCCTTCGCACCATCGAGGTGGGCCAAGGGCGCTTTTACAGTTGGGCTGACGTCAACCGGGCCCAGCGCGTGGCCGTGCTCGGCAGCGACCTTTACGAACAGCTTTTCGCCGGGCGCCAGGCGGTGGGCGGGGGGATCCTCATCGGCGGCATCCCTTACACGGTCATCGGGGTGATGAAGGAAAAGGAGCAGGACTCCAGCTACGACGGCAGGGACGTGAACAAGGTCTTCGTCCCCTTCACTGCGGTCCTGCGGGACTTCCCGAACAAGCCTCCCTTTCCGCCGGACGCCATTGACCGACTGATCGCGACGCCCAAGGACGTGGCGCGGCACGAACAGTGCAAACAACAGGTGCGCAGAGCGCTCGCCCGGCTTCACCAGTTCGACCCATCCGACGAAGAGGCCGCTGCAATCTGGGACACCGTGGAGAACGCCAAACGCTTTCAGCAGATGACCGACGGCATCAAGTACTTTCTTGGCGCGGTCGGCGGGGTTACGCTGCTGCTCGGCGGCATCGGCGTGATGAATGTCATGCTGGTGGCCGTGCGCGAGCGGACGCGCGAGATCGGCGTCCGCAAAGCAGTCGGTGCGACGGCGAGCGCCATCGTGCGGCAGTTCTTCGTCGAGACGATGCTTGTCGTCTTTCTCAGTGGCGTCCTCGGTCTGGGTGTGGCCTATGGGATTTGCAGCTTGGTCAACACCATCGAGATGCCGAAGTACTTCGCCGGGCTGCTGCCGACATGGAAAGCGGGTCTGCTGTCCTTCGCCCTGCTTGGACTCGTGGCCGTGTTATCGGCGATTTACCCGGCAAGCCGGGCGGCGGCCGTGGACCCCATCGAAGCGTTGCGATACGAACCGGGCGCATAGCCGGGTCGGCCGATGTTGCGAGAGATATTGAAGCAATCCTGGGCAGCGCTGCTGCGGAGCCCCACACGCTCGTTTCTGACGATGCTGGGCATCGTCTGGGGCATTGTCTCGGTGGCCTTGCTGGTGGCCTACGGCTCCAGCTTCCGGTCAGTAATCGTCAACGCCTATTATGCCTTCGGCAAGAGCGTCGTGATCTGCTGGCCGGGCCAGACCAGCGAGCAGGCCGGAGGGGAACGCGCCGGCCGCAGGATTCGGTTCGAAAGGACCGACGTGGAAACTATCTTGAACGAAGTCCCGCTCATTAAACACGCCTGCCTGGAGACGGTGCAATGGCGCTCGATCTCTTACCGCGAGCGCTTCAGCAACAACCCCGTGCGCGGCGTCTGCCCGGAGTACGGTGGGATGCGAAACGAGACCCCCAGCCAGGGACGGTGGATTTCCCCGGAGGATGAGCTCGAGCGGCGCCGCGTGGTCTTTCTGGGAAATAGTGTCCGCAGGAAGTTGTTCGCCGGCCGGCCGGCGGTGGGCGAGACGATCCGCATCGGCGGCGTGCGCTTCACCGTCATCGGAGCCATGGACAAAAAGATCCAGATGAGCAATTACTTCAGCAGCGACGACGAGTCAGTCTTCATCCCCTATTCCACGGCCGGCGATCTGTGGGATAACCGCTACGGATCCGTGCTTGTCTTCGAGACCGTCGACCCACGATTCGAGGCTCAGGCCATCAGCCAGGCCCGCGCCGCGATCGCGAAGCGCCAGCGGTTCTCACCCATCGACCAGCGCGCCTTTCGGGCATTCGGCCGCGAACAGTCCCGCCCCGTAATCGACGGCATCACCATCGGCCTGCAAGCACTGCTGCTGTTTATCGGAATCCTGACGCTCGGCATCGGCGGCGTCGGTGTGATGAACATCATGCTGGTGTCGGTGGACGAGCGCGTGCGCGAAATCGGCCTCCGGCGGGCTTTGGGCGCCCGGCGTCGGCACATCAAGGCCCAGTTTCTCAGCGAGGCGCTGGTGCTGACGCTGGCCGGAGGAGTGCTGGGGATGCTGGTGGCCTACGGCCTGTCGGCGGTGATCGGGCCGATTCCCCTACTCGGCCCCATGTACGAGGACACCTCCGGCCGCGCAGACATCCATCTGGTCATCTCACCGCTGACGCTGGCCGTTTCCACGGCCGTCCTGTTGCTGGTGGGCGTGCTGAGCGGCCTGGTCCCGGCCGTCCGTGCCGCCAATCTCGACCCGGCGCAGGCGCTGCGGTACGAATAGCCCGCTGTCCCCCACTACGAGCCCGGGAACAGGACGTGTCACAGACAGCTCGGACCGGGTCTGTACTCCGATTCCGCCGGCAGGATAGCCCCGTCCGTGGCGAGATCAATTACCGGCTGCGTGTCAGGAACGGACGGGAGCGGCGTCTTGGGCGGAAACCCGGCTGTCTTCGCCGGCGGTGATCCCGTAGCGCCGCAGCTTGTAATGCAACGCCCGGGGGCTGATTCCGAGAATCTTGGCCGCTTTCTCCCGGTGGGACGTTACCTCGGCAAGGGTCTTTCTTATGACTAGCTCTTCCACCGCCGACAAAGGCTGGCCAATCGGAATCTCGATGCTGCGCGGCGCCGGACGGGCGGGCCTGTACTCCTCCGGCAGGTCGTCAACTCGGATTATGGTGTCATTGACGGTCACCGTCAATCGCTCCATCAGATTCCGGAGCTCACGGACGTTCCCCGGCCAGTCCAACCCCGTTAGGATCTCCAGTACCGCTCGATCGAGCCGCTTCCGCGGCCGCTGGTAGGTGGCCGCAAACTCCTGAAGGAACCGGTCCGCTAGCAAAGGAATGTCAGGGCGACGCTCCCGCAGCGGCGGGACGAAGATCGGCACCACATTCAGCCGGTAATAGAGATCCTCGCGAAACCGGCCCGCGGCTACCTCCTCGGCCAGTTTCTTGTTGGTCGCCGCCACCACGCGCAGATCCACCGAGATCAGCTTTGAACCCCCGAGCCGGCGGAGCTCTTTGGTCTCGAGCACCCGCAACAGCTCGATCTGGGTCTTCGAATTCATCTCCCCGACTTCATCCAGGAACAGCGTGCCTTTGTCGGCCATCTCAATCTTGCCCGGCCGCGGGGCATCGGCGCCGGTGAAGGCCCCCTTCTCAAATCCGAACAGTTCGCTTTCGAGCAAACTCTCGGGTATCGCCCCACAGTTCAACGAAATCAGCGGACCGTTGCCCCTCTGGCTTCGCTCGTGGATGGCGCGGGCAATCAGTTCCTTCCCAACTCCGCTCTCACCTTGAATCAGGACGGTGGCGGGTGTCGGCGCCACCGCCTCGATGAGCTGGTACAGCCGGGTCATACTCTCCGCCTTGCCAATCAGACCGCCGAACTCCTCTTTCGCCCTCACCACGGCGCGTAGCCGAAAGTTGTCCTCGGCTAACTGTCGCCTCTCGAGGACGCGGTCGATCAGAATCGGCAGCCGCTCTTGGTCGATCGGCTTCTCAATGTAGTCATACGCTCCCTGCCGCATCGCCTCGACGGCAGTCTCGACCGTTCCATAGGCGGTCATCACGATCACCTCGACGCTGCGGTCCCGTTCTTTGATCCGGCGGAGCAGCGACAGGCCATCCATTCCCGGCATCTTCAGATCGGTAAGCACGACTTCGAACCGCCCCGGCTGAAGCAACTGGAGAGCCTGCTGCGTCGATCCGGCCGACTCGACCCTATGGCCCAGTTTCGACAGCAGCTTGGCCAGTGCGCTGCGGATATTGGCCTCATCATCCACGACCAGGATCCGTCCCGTCATATGCAAGCTCCTGTTCTCTTACGGATTCGGAGGCCGCTAGGGGCAGCGAAACCGTTACCGTCGACCCTTTTCCGACCGTGCTTTCCACAGAGATTTGGCCCCCGTGGTCGGTGACGATCCGCTCCGTGATGGCAAGGCCCAGGCCCGTCCCGTCGCTGCGGGTGGTGAAATACGGATCGAAAAGGCGCGGCAGGTTTTCCGCGGCAATGCCCACCCCTTCGTCGGTGAACCTTAAGTTCACCTGCGCTTCGTGATCGTTGTGGAGCACTGCCGAGGAGATACGCACCACACCCCCGGAGGGCATCGCCTGCATCGCGTTGATCAAAATGTTCAGGAAAACCTGTTCCAGCTTCGCGGCGTCGCCCATTACGAATGCACCGTCCGGCGTCAGATCCAGGTGAAAGACGATCCCCTTCTTCTCAGCTTCGGTTTGAAGCAGGCGCACGACGCGCTCTATTGGCTCCCGCACGCGGACCAAGGACTTGGCCAGGGGCTCGACACGCGCCAGTTGCAGGAAACCGGACGTGATGTGGTTCAGTCTCTTGGCCTCGGCAGACAGAATCTCGCAGTAGCCGGCCAGGTCGGGGCGTGGCGGCGACAGCTCGGCGATTTCATCGCGCAACAGCCGCAGATTCAACTCCAACGCGCTCAGGGGGTTACGCACCTCGTGTGCTACTCCCGCCGCCAGCGTGCCGACAGTGGCCAGCCGGTCCCGCTGCCGAAGCTCCTCTTCCATCGCCACCAGCTTCGAGACATCTTTCACCAGCACAATGATGCCGACGCGGCGCCCCGCCTCGTCACACTGCTCGCAAATCGTTGTCCTTAAAACGAGCTTCGTGTTCTTCGAGTTCACGAAAACCGAGTCATGATCCTGAGCGTATTGGCGCTTCTCCAATGCATTGCGGATCAGTCCGCCAATGACGGGATGACGGGCTGTGATCCCGTCAAGATCAGCGCATGACGGGTCGGCGCTCAGCTCCAGCATTTCACTCGCCGCGCGGTTGATAACGGTCACGCTTCCTTCGGTGTCCAATGTCAGTACGCCCCAGGCAAGACTGCTCAATATTGCCTGGGCCATGTCTTGCACTTTGGCCAGCCGGTCTCTTGTGAGGGAATAGCAATACGCCGTCAAGATTGCCGCGGAAGCCGTAATCGCCAGAAGTGTGCCGATAATCAACAACCGTGTCCAGCCGGCATGAAGTTGCGCGAGCAGAAATTCATCGAAGTCAGGGCTCTGCGGAGAGGTCTTTGTGGGAGGAATATTGAATACGAGCAGCATGCTCAGACAGATCGCCGCGAGACCAAGTCCAGTAAAGACCGTCCGGTATCGGAAACCGAGCACCCGAAGCTCTCCCGCGGGCCCAAGCATACCCTTGATTCGAGTGTAGCGCGCCCGTGCTCGCTCGGCCCCTTCGCTGGTAAGATGCAGCATGACGCGAAGCGGAAAAGCGACGGACGTGCCCGGCTTCATCACCCGGAAATCTCACATGAAAAAGGGCACTGGCCATGCCCCGTGAGGGGCCATCGGCAGTGCCCCACGCCAGCCTTCAAGGTTTCGTTTGGCCCGAATCAATTCAAGGCTTTTTCTCTTCTTTCGTTGTCTTCTTTTCCTTCTCTGCTTTCTTCTCTTCCTTTTTCTCTGTCTTGGTTGGCTCTGTCGGCTTCTCGGCCGGCTTCTGCTGAGCCAGCATCGTGTTGCCGGACAGAACCGCCGCGATCGTAGTCAGCAACAGCAGCTTCTTCCGCATCGTTTCGTTGACCTCCTGTTTATTAAGGCGCACGTCGGCTGCCAGTCGATGAGGCGCCGCAAGGCCCCCAGCAACGTCCGTATTTTCCTTGGATTAGCGGCACCGCGAGCGCGCTTCAATGCCGGGCCTTCGTGCTGGATCCATCGGCCTGCAAAAATTGCAGCTGTTCGCCATAGCCAACCACGGCTACTGGCAAACTTCCACCGTGGCTTAACTCTGACGTGCTTGGCATCAGTGGAGTAGCTCACCGGAGGGTTTTCCTTCACAAACCCATCGACGGCGCTCGTTTTGATCTGCACCTCCTCACTGGCCCATCCGTTGGCAGTCTTTTCCAGGCGCAGCTTCCGCCGCGGATTGCCGTGCAACTTGTGCCTGGCTTTGCCTCCGGATGGTCCCTTGAGTGCGAAACGCGGTCGCGGTCGGCCATGGGAAGATAGTCGACCTCTTCGAACTGCAGGCGTTGTTCCCACGGCGCACCCAGCGTTCGCGCCGGAGGCAGCGTTAATCAGTACCGGCGGACAGGTCTCTACCATGAGTCTGCAATATTTGCAGTGCCGGTAGCGCGCCCCCCTCACGGATCCCCACTGAATGGGTACCACGGCAAAATAGCGCAGTTCGGTCACAGACAGCAATGGGCGAACAGCCTTCTGCAACCCAACCCAATGAAACCGGGCGAATAAACAGGGTCGCGGCGGGCAAGCTGGGAGCGCGACCGGCTCGAAGTCGTCCGCGAACGGCCACCTCCGTCCGACACTCCAGCTTCCCCAGTTTCTTCGGACCGACGACCGAGACCCGTTTCACCGCACGCGGTAAACAACCTTCAAGGTCATCTCGTTTGAGCGAAAGTTCACAACGGACTGCGGACGCCTCGGTCGTCGTTGCCGGATCTCATCTCCGAGCGGTTGTCTCTGACGGGCGAGCGCCTCCCAGCAGATGCCCGGATACTCGCGATTGACTGGGCTGCTTTGGGCCGTGGTGGCGGGTGCGCGCCAACTCCTCCCTCTCAGGCTGGAAGCTGCAAATGTTGCAGTCACGACGGGACAACCACGAGATTCAAATGGGGAGACACCCAACGCCGGGCCCGGTCTCGGCTGCACGACCGAACTCTATCCGCGGCGTCCGGCTGCCGTTACAACAACCGCCCCGGCTTCGGTCGGGCCAGTCGGCGGAGCAGGCGCGCCTCCCGGCGACGCAGAGCCTCGGAGTCCTCCAGTTCCAGCGCCGCCCGGGTGAACTCGAGCGCCAGGGCCGGGTTTCGTTCGCGGTGCTCGAAGTGCTTTGCAAGCTCCTCGAGCGCCGACACGCGGAACGGATTGGGGCAACCGCCAAGTTCCGTGAACACTGATAGAGCCGCGGCTTCTCGCCCCAGTTTCCGTTCCAGCAGGCCGATGTCCCACAGGGTCCGGAACAGCAACTCATCGCCCAGACCTGCCCGCACCGCCCGGCGGAACAGGTCCACAGCCTGCTGAAGCTGGCCGGCCTCCCGCAGCCACCGGCCGAGTCCAACAAGCTCGGCCCCGTGGCTCAGCGGCATCTGCTGCGGAGAGCGGAAGGCGTACGGGACGATAGCGCTCAGGCAGGCAAGCGTAAGGATGTCGATCGCGTTGTGGTGGAAGATCGGAACCAGCCGCGAGGCCTCCCGCGTCCGCAAATACTCGAAGTAGACGTAGGGAATCATCTCGCCGGGCAGGTCGCCCTGCCGCTCGACGCCAAAGATCCGGTATTCCAGATCGATCAGCCGGCAGGATTCGAAGCGCAGCTTCCACAAGCGCCGGGCGCCGAACAGCAGGTCCAGGTGCGCCAAGCGAGAAAAGGGCGGGTGCAAGCGCAACATCCGGTACCGCGTCTCCAGCAGGGGGATGTCGTACGTCTTGCCGTTATAGGTCACCAGGACGTCAAATCTGCCCAGGTGCCGACTCAGGGCATCCAGCAGGCTCGGCTCCTCGGCATAATCCCGCATGAAGAACTGCCGCACCCGGAACCCCTCCGCCGTGACGCGTCCCACACCGATCAGGAACGCATACGTGCCAGTGCCCCCGGCCAGCCCGGTGGTCTCCGTATCAAGGAACGCCCAGCGCGTCGCCGGCACGGCCGGGACCTCCCCGTTGGAGATCGCCGCCAACAGATCGTCGGGGAGATCCTCCAGAGACGACAGTTCCATGCTGCCGTGCAAGCGGTGGCGTTGGAACAGGCGCTCAGTCTCGAAGTGCCGGCCGTGCGGTGTCTCGACCTCCTCACCTTGCAGGTATTCCTCGACGAAGTATCGGGCAGGGTTGGGGTCGGGCCGTGGTGACGGTGGTGGGGCTCCCCGGGAGTACTTCCTGTCCACCCTGGCGATACGGCGTCGAAGCTGCTCGAGCTGGTCCCGAAGGTGGTTCATATCTTCGCTTTTTGTTCCCCCAGTATACGCCGAGCCGCACCTGCCTTGTAAGCGCCGCAAATCAGCCTTCGCTCTCGGCAAGAATAACAGACAACTCCTCCCACTCCTTCATCAGAGCTTCCAGTTCGCTGCGGTAGTCTTCCAACCGGGCGACAAGGCGAACAGTCTCTTCACCGCTCTTAAAGACCACTAGCTCGCTCTCGCACTCGCTGATGGCGGCTTCGATCCGGGCCGCCTCCTCCTCAATCTTTTCACAGCGCTGCTCTATCTGGCGCCGCCGGATGGGATTGAGGCGCTTTGGCTTCGTTTCGCCGGGTGGCGTCCCAGCTTCCGGCTTGTCTTGCCGGGCCGGAGGCACCGGTTCGCTGCGGTCTGGGACAGACTGGGCGAGGGCTGCCTTCCGGCGGCGATAATCCTCGTAGTTACCCGCGTAGACCTTTACCGTGCCGCCACCGACTTCAAAAACCCGGGTCGCCAACCGGTCGATGAAATATCGGTCGTGCGAGACGAAAACCACCGTGCCGCTATAGCGCTCAAGCGCCTCCAACAGCACGTCTTTGGCGCGCATGTCCAGATGGTTGGTCGGCTCATCCAGCAGCAGAAAGTTGGATGGCGAAACCAGAAGCCGGGCGAGTGCGTAACGGTTCCGCTCTCCCCCGGAGAGCACTCCCACCGGCTTGTAGACGTCGTCCTCGGAGAACAGGAAGCAGCCGAGCAGCGTGCGGAGCTCGGTGAGCGTCCAGTTGGGCGCGACTGCGGCCAGATCCTCGAGCAACCGCACCTCGGCATCCAATTCGCGGTACTGATCCTGGGCAAAGTAGTTCGGCTCGGCGTTATAACCGAGGCGGCACTCGCCGCCGCTCGGCGCCTCGACCCCCGCCAGTAGTCTCATCAGCGTAGATTTGCCTGCCCCATTGACGCCCACCAGGGCCACGCGGTCGCGCCGCTCGATCACAAAATTCACGTCCAGGAAGACCTGCTTGGCGCCGTAAGACTTTGATACGTTTTTGAACTCGGCCACGATCCGTCCGCTCGGCTTGGGTTGGGGGAACGTAAAGCGGATGGTTTTCTCCTCCGGTGGGATCTCGATGCGCTCCATCCGCTCGAGCTCCTTGATTCGGCTTTGCACCTGGCGGGCTTTCGTCGCCTTGTACCGAAACCGGCTGATAAAGGCCTCCAGTTGCTGGATCCGCTCCTGCTGGTTTCGATAGCCCGCTTCGAGCTGAGCCAGCCGTACGGCCTTTTGGGCCAGATAGCTCGTGTAGTTGCCGGCGTAAAAATGAACGCCCCGGTTCCAGATCTCCGCCGTCTTGCTGACGGTCACGTCGAGGAAGTATCGATCGTGGGAAACGACGACGTAAGCATGGGGGTAAGACGACAGGTATTCTTCCAGCCAGTTGCGCGCCTCCAGGTCCAGGTGATTGGTCGGCTCATCCAGCAGCAGCAGGTTCGGCTTCTGTAGCAGAAGCTTGGCCAGGGCGATTCGCATCTGCCAGCCGCCGGAGAACTCCTCGGTGCGGCGGGTCCAGTCCTCCTTGGGGAACCCCAGCCCCGTGAGCACGACGCCCACCCGCGCCTCCAAAGCGTAGCCGTCGCGGCCGCGGAACTCGGTGTCGACGTCGTGGAAGCGCCGAGCGACCTGCTTGTATTCTTCACTCGCCGGCTCCAACTCGGACATCCGCCGGCTCAGATGTTCGAGTTCAGTCTCCATCTCTCGAAGAGAAGCGAAAACCGACAGGCACTCGGCGAAGACCGAGCGCCCCGATAGCTGCAAGCCCTCTTGTGGAAGATATCCGGCGCTGATCCCCTTTGCCCGGTTGACGGCGCCCGCGTCCAGGCTCTCGATACCGCAGAGGATTTTCAAAAGCGTGGATTTACCAGAACCGTTCGGCCCCACCAGCCCGATCCGGTCTTGGGGCGCGACCAGCCAGTTGACCTTCTCGAATAGCAGCTTGCCGCCGAATTGCTTGGCGGCGTCACTCAGTTGAATCATCGCGGAAGCGGCGGAGAATTTGCCCTGGCCGCCGGCCGGTCAGCTTGCCGTCTTCGACCACCGCCTCGCCATTCACCAGCACCAGCTCAAAACCATCGGAAAACTGATGCGGCTGCTCGAAAGTCGCCTTGTCGAGGACGGCGTCGAGGTCGAACAGCACCAGGTCGGCAGCGAACCCCTCACGGATCATCCCGCGATCCCGGAAGCGGAAGGTGCGGGCCGGCAGCGAAGTCATGCGTCGGATAGCGTCCTCCAGGCGCAGAACCTCGCGCCGCCGCACAAACTCAGACAGCACCCGGGCGTTCGTCCCATACGAGCGGGGATGCGGTTTGCCCTCCCCGAAAACCTGCGTCCCCCCGTCGCTGGCGACGGCCGTGTGCGGATAGCGCATGATGCGCTCGACGTCTTCCATGGACATCGAGTGATAGACCATCTGGGCGCCGCCTTGGTTGACGATCTCCATGATCGTCAGGATCTCGCCGGCCAGTCCCTGCTGACGCCCGCGCAACAGATTGATCTCGGAGATGGTTTTCCCCTCGAGGGAGCGGTCGGGCTCGAACGAGGCCACCATAGCGTAGGAGTAGTCCGGGTGGCCTTTCCGTTTCAGCATCTGATTCATCTCCGCGGCAATTCGCTGCCGGATCTCGCCGTCCTGGAGGCGCTTTTGGATCGCCTCTTTGCCGCCGGCGAGCGCCCAACTGGGCAACAGGATGTTGATGCTGGTGGAGGAGCGATCATACGGATACTGGTCCACCACCACATCAATCCCTTCCTCCCGAGCTTTTTCGACCAAGGCGATCGATTTGTCGCTCGAGCCCCACAGGTTCCGGTTGTCGATCTTGAAATGGGAGATCTGCACAGGCACGTCCGCCTCGCGGCCGACCCGCACCGCCTCGGCAATCGCCTCCAGGATGGCTTCCCCTTCGTCGCGCATATGCGTCGCGTACACGCCCCGGTAGCGGGCGGCGGTCTTGGCCAAGGCGATGATCTCCTCCGTGCTGGCGTACGTGCCCGGAACGTAGATCAGTCCGGTAGAGAAGCCGACCGCTCCATCCTCCATCGCTTGGGCCACAACTTGTTTCATCCGCTCCAGTTCCTCTTCGGTGGGCGGGCGGTCTTCAGTGCCCATGACTTCGCTGCGCACGCTGTTGTGCCCGATCAGGCTGGCGACGTTCAGGCCGAGACCGATCTCTTCCAGGCGGCCGAACCACTCCGCCAGGTCCACCTTCGAGCCGCCGCAGTTGCCCGTGACGACCGTGGTGACGCCGTCGAAGACGAAGTTGTCGCCCCCGGGCACTTTTTCAATCGTGCGTTCAATATGGGTGTGGACGTCGATAAATCCGGGGGCGAGAAACTTGCCGGCCGCGTCGACAATCCTCTCAGCTTCCGCGTTCTGAAGGTCGCCGACGGCCGCGATCCGTCCGTCCTTCACCGCCACATCGGCGTAGAACCACGGATTGCCCGTACCATCCAGGATGCGCGCATTCCGGAATACCCAATCGTAGCTCTCGGCGAACAGGCCGGCAGCGGCGAGAAAAAAGAGCAATACGCGTAACACTTGCGACACCCTTTCGTGGCCGTGCCCGGAGCCGGCGCCCGCTCCTCAGCTCAGCGGCCCGCAGAAAAAATCCAGCGCCTTCGAAATGAAATTCTTCAGCTCGGCCCGCGGGACCACCGCGTCCAGGAACCCGTGCTCGAGCAGGAATTCGCTCCTCTGGAATCCTTCCGGCAGTTTTTGGCGGATGGTCTGCTCGATCACCCGAGGTCCGGCAAACCCGATGAGCGCGCCAGGTTCGGCGATGTTCAGGTCCCCAAGCATCGCGAAGCTGGCGGTGACGCCCCCGGTTGTCGGGTCTGTGAGGACGCTGATGTAGGGAATCTTGGCCTCGTCGAGCCGCATCAGTCCCGCAGCGATCTTCGCCATCTGCATAAGGCTGACCGCACCCTCCTGCATCCTGGCGCCGCCAGACGCCGAAACAATCACCAGCGGGATGCGGTCTTGAATCGACCGCTCGATCGCCCGCGTGATCTTCTCTCCCACGACCGCTCCCATGCTGCCGCCGATGAAGGCCAGTTCCAGGGCGCAGATGTTGATGCGGCGCCCGTTCAAATAGCCCGTGGCCGAGATGACTGCGTCCGGCAGCTTGGTCCTGTCGGCCATCGCCAGTAGGCGCTGCTTGTAAGGCTGGGCGTCGCAGAACTCCAGTGGATCGGTCGAACGCATCTGACGGTCGTGCTCCTGCCACTCGCCGTCCAGCAGCAACCTCAGGCGGGCCACCGCACTGATCTTGAAATGGTAGCCGCACTTCGGACAAACATCCAAATTCTCCTCCAGCGTCTTGCGCCACAGGATCTGGGAGCAGCCCGGGCACTTCTGCCACAGACCCTCGGTGCGAACGGTGCGCTCGCCGCTAGGTTCCGCCACGCTCGGCTTTTTGCGAGTGAACCACGCCATCGTGCAACCGAACTGAATTCCTCGAATTACGTTAGCGCGGCGGGGGACGAACCTGCAAGGAGAGGCGGAGGCGCTCCCGGCTGACCGAGCTTGCGCCGCGCTCCCCTGCTACACTCAAGGCGATGGCTGTTAGCCGGACCAGCGAACTGCTCCGGAAAGCCGGCATCGGATCGATCGGCGAGCTGGCGGGTGCCGCGGGTGTGGCCGATGCGCTCCGCTGGTTCGACCGCCAGCGGCGCTGGATCGACGACAAGCACCTGGAGGTTTGCCGCGTTCCGGCGCCGACATTTCAGGAAGGGCAGCGCGCCCTGTGGATGGCCGACCAGTTTCGCCAGCTCGGCTACGCGGTGGAGCTGGATCCGGCGGGCAACGTGCTGGCCGGCAACGCCGGCTGGAACGATGCCACGAACTTGGTCGCGCTGACCGCCCACCTAGATACAGTCTTGGCGCCCCGACGAACCGAGGACATCTACATCGGAGCCGATCACAGGTTCCACGGACCCGGTGTCGCCGACAACGGCGCAGGGTTGGCTGCGCTGTTGGCCATTGCCGCCTCCCTCCGGGCCAACCCCATCCCCACGGACCCTCCGCGCCTCATCTTCGTGGCCAACGTCGGTGAGGAAGGAGAAGGCAACCTCAGCGGCATGCGCTACCTGTGCCGGCCGTCAGGCTTGGCGGATCGCGTCCAAGCGTTTCTGGTTCTCGACGGGCCTTCCACCGACAGAATCACCGCCCGCGCGGTCGCCAGCCGCCGTTTCGAGGTCTCCATCAGCGGGCCGGGTGGGCATAGCTGGAGCGACTTCGGCGCCGCAAATCCTGTCCATGCCTTGAGCCGTGCCATCACTCTGTTCGCCGACACCTGCGCCAACGGGATCTTCAACGCCTCCAGCCGGGCGGACAGCCGCGTGGCCTTCAACTTTGGGACCTTCGATGGGGGCACCAGCGTCAACGCGATCCCTGCACTGGCCCGGGCGAAGGTCGATCTCAGAGCCGAAGATCCCGACCGGATCCGAGAGATGGCCGGTATCCTCACATCCGCGGTCCAACGCGCCCTGGAAATCGAGCATTCCCGGCCGTCGCCGACACGCTTGTCGGCCAAGATTCGCGAAATCGGGTCCCGTCCCGGCGGACAACTGCCGGAGGATTCGCCCGTTTTGATCTCTCTGCGGGCGGTGGATGATTACCTCGGCATACGCTCCTATCCGGACAGCGCCTCCACCGACGCCAACATCCCGTTGTCGCTGGGCCGGGAGGCGGTCTCCATCGGCGCCGGCGGCCATGGCGGAGGCACTCATACGCCGGCCGAGTGGTACGATCCCGTGGGGCGCGAACTCGGCCTGGCCCGGATCCTTCTGACGCTCTGCCTGTTGGCGCGAGCAGCGGAGCCGCGCGCGGCGGCGAAGATCCCTTGACCCGCCTCGGAACCGTGACTTGGCGGGCCGAGGGAGCCCTCCTGTTCGTCGCCTTCGTCTGGGGAGCTACTTTCGTCCTCGTAAAGTCGGCTCTTGAGGACGTCTCCACACTCCTGTTCCTGGCGCTGCGCTTCACCTTCGCTGGATTCGTCCTCGCCATCGCCTGCCGCCGGTGGCTATGGAGTGCCTTTTCTCAGCGGCGCCCCTGGTGGCAAGGAGGCCTCCTGGCGGGTGTGTGCTTGTTCGGCGGATATGTTTTCCAGACCTTCGGTCTCCGGCTTACCACACCGTCAAAGTCGGCGTTCCTGACCGGCCTGGCCATCGTCCTGGTGCCGATCCTGCACTCATCCCTCTACCGGGTGGCTCCCCGGACCTCGGAGCTCGCCGGCGTCGCGGTGGCCACCGCCGGCATGGCCTTGATGACGCTCCACGGCGGCGACCTCGGCATCAACCCCGGCGACCTGCTGACGGTGGCGGGCGCGTTTTTCTTCGCCCTCCACATCGTGGTCGTAGGACACTATTCGCCCAGAACCGGGTTCGAGAGTCTGAGCTTCTTGCAAATCGCCGGCGCGGCCGCGCTTGCGCTGTCCACTTGCTGGTGGATGGAAGAGGTCCGCGTCAGGTGGAGTTTGACGCTGTTGCTGGCGCTGGGAGTCACGGGCCTGCTGGCTACGGCCGCCGCCTTTACCATCCAAGCCTGGGCGCAGCAGCGCACCAGCAGCCTGCGGACGGCGCTGATCTTCGCAACCGAACCCATTTTCGCCTGGGCCACGTCTTTTATGGTGACAGGAGAAGTTCTCTCGGCACGCGCAGCCGCCGGGGCGGCAATGATCTTGGCCGGAATCCTGATCGTGGAACTGAAACCGTTAGCGGCACCACGGCCTGCGAAAGCTCCCGATGATTGAGTGCTTTGATGCCGAATGCATATATAATGAGGGTAACGACGCCGGACCTGCCCGGGGAGGCAACGCACGATTATGAGTGTTTTCAGTAAGTTGAAACAACAAAAGCTCCTGTCGCTCGGCCTGCTGCTGGCGACACTGTCCGTCGGGATTCTGATCGGCACGCTGGTGAACACCGGAGTGAAGGCCGATCGCGGCCAGGCCGCGCCCGACGCCACCCCCTTGACCATCCCGAGCCCGGCCCAACTGTCCAACGAATTCACCAGGCTCGCGCAGAAAATCGGCCCGGCGGTGGTCAACATCACGGCCGATTACCTGCCGGATGAGCGCTCCAGTGCGCGCCGCGGCCCGGCAGAACCCGAGGATGATATGGATCTGTTCCGGCGTTTCTTTGGCGACGTCCCGCAGCCGAGTTTCCGCAGGCAGGCCACTGGCTCCGGCTTCATCGTGGACGCCAAGGGCTACATCCTCACCAACCACCACGTCGTCGAAGGCGCGGATCAGATCAAAGTCAAGCTGGTGGACGATCAGTCCGAACACAAAGCTAAGCTCATCGGATTCGATGTCGAGACCGACCTCGCCGTGATTAAGATCGATGCCGACCGGCCGCTGACCGCTGTTCAGATCGGGAACTCGGACGCGGTTCAGGTAGGTGACTGGGCGATCGCCATCGGCTCGCCGTTCGGGCTGGAATCGACGGTCACGGCCGGCATCATCAGCGCCAAAGGCCGCGACATCGGCGCCCAGCAGTTCCAGCGGTTCATCCAGACGGACGCCGCCATCAACAGGGGCAACAGCGGGGGACCCCTGCTGAACATCCGCGGCGAGGTCATCGGCGTAAACACGATGATCGCCACCCGCAGCGGCGGTTATCAAGGCGTGGGGTTTGCGCTGCCGATCAACGCGGCCGTGAAAGTTTACAACCAGATCATCAAGACCGGCCGCGTGACCCGCGGGTCGATCGGAGTGAGCTTCGACCGCGTCGACAAGCCCGACTTGCTGAAGGCCTTGGGCGTGGACCACGGCGTGGTGGTCAGCACCGTGGAGGAGAACGGGCCTGCCGGCAAAGCGGGCATCAAACCGGAGGACATCATCCTGGCCATTGACGGCAAGCCGGTCAAGAACGGCGACGACCTTGTCTCCAAGGTTGCCGACACGCCGATCGGGCAGAAAATCGTCGTCACCGTCGATCGCGGCGGCAAAAGGATGGACTTCCCGCTCGTGGTCGAGGACCGGATGGAGGTCTGGAAAGACGATCCGCGCTTCTCCTTCTACCGCCAGCAGGAGAAACCCAGCTCGGAGGAGGGCACCGAGGCCAAGTTCGGCATTTACGTGCGCAACCTCTCTTCCAAGGAGCTGGAAGCGATGAAGTTGGAGGACGGCCGGGGCGTAATGGTCACCCGCGTCGAGGCGGGCTCGTTCGCCGACGACATCGGTATTCGCGAAAACGATGTCATCACCTCCATCAATCGCCAGCCGGTGGGTTCCGTCGACGACATCCGGAAGGTGCAATCTACCCTGAAGCCGGGAGATCCGGTCGCTTTTCGGGTGGCCCGCCCCGTGCCCTCCGGCCGGGAGATGGAGTGGAGGCCATTCTATCTGGTGGGCCGCCTCCCATAAGCTGACCGAAGACAGAAAACACAACGGGCGCCCGGCCCAGGCATCGCGTTGCATTCTGGTAGACTCGTTGGGTGTGAAGCGGCTCGTCCTGGTTGTAATCCTCGGTTTCATCGCTCCGGTCGAGCACGGAAACTTGGTGGCTTGGCCTGCACTGGCCCGCAAGTCTTCCGGCGCCTCACGTCAATCGGCTTCGAGGAAACGAACAGCGAGTCGAGCTTCACGTTCCAGCCGGCGGGCTTCGACCCGTGAGCGCTTCAAGCAGATCCAACGTGCTCTCGCCGCGCGCGGTTATGACCCCGGGCCCGTTGACGGCTACTGGGGAGCACATTCCGCCGCGGCTCTGAAGCGCTTCGAACAGGACAACAACCTGCCCGCTGACGGCAAGCTCGACTCTCTGGCCCTAATTACCCTTGGCCTCGGTCCACAACGCTTGGCGAGCGTTTCCGTCAAGCCTGAAGGGGACTCTAAGAATCAATGATCATCGGTGTTCCTGTAGAAGTGAAAGACCAAGAGACCCGCGTGGGCCTTGTGCCAAGTGGCGTATCGGCCCTCGTTGAGGCCGGCCATAAGGTCTATGTGCAGACCGGAGCCGGCGCCGCCAGCACCATCCACGACCAGGAGTATCTTGCCGCCGGGGCCGAGATCGTCCGGGACGCGGCCGAGGTCTGGGGCCGGGCAGAGCTGGTGGTGAAAGTGAAAGAGCCTCAGCCGGCAGAGTACGAGTATCTACGGCCCGGCTTGATTCTGTTCACGTACCTGCACTTGGCTCCGCTGCCCGATCTCACCGCGCGGCTTGTGGAATCCGGCGTCAGCGCAGTGGCGTATGAGACGATTCGCGAAACCGACGGCTCGCTGCCTCTGCTCACTCCGATGAGCGAAGTGGCGGGCCGCATGGCGGTGCAAATTGGGGCGTTCTATCTCGAGGCGCCCAACGGCGGGCGCGGTATCCTCTTAGGCGGCGTGCCGGGGGTTCGGCCGGCAAATGTGCTTATTCTCGGTGGCGGTGTCGCCGGCCACAATGCGGCCAAGGTGGCGCGGGGCCTGGGAGCCCGGGTGACGGTCGTGGATATCAACTTGAACCGTTTGCGCCAAATCGACGACATCTTCAACGGTGACGTCGAAACCATGGCCTCCAACATCTGGACAATCCGGGAAACTGTGCAGCAGGCCGACTTGGTTATCGGCGCGGTTCTGATCCCCGGCGCATCCACGCCTAAGCTGGTGCGCCGCGAAATGCTGAAGCCAATGAAGCGGGGCGCCGTACTGGTCGATGTCTCGATCGATCAGGGGGGTTGTTTCGAAACTTCCAGGCCGACCACCCACACCGATCCGGTCTACTACGTCGATGACGTCCTCCACTATTGCGTCTCCAACATGCCGGCGGCCGTTCCCCACACTTCGACTTTGGCCCTAACCAACGCCACCCTTCCCTACTTGCAGATTCTGGCCCAGCATGGCCTGGAGAAGGCCTGCGAGATGAGCGCAGCGCTTTACCAGGGGGTCAATACCTATCGCGGCCACATCACTTGCCAGGCAGTTGCCGAATCACAGAACCGTCCCTGGAAAGAGCTGCGCACTCTTCTCTAGCACCGGCGGGCGAGAGTTTTCTCAGCCAGGACCTACTAATCTCCGGGACACAATTTCGGGGAGGATGATTTCCAACCGCGAAGGTATCCTGCGCGCCCTCGAGCGGTTCCTTTCCGAGTGCCGGCGGCCGGCACTACTGGAGCCTGGCGAGGAGCCGCTGCCGCTGCATGAGGGACATTTTGCGATCGACTCTCACCGGGAGCACGTGTTCCTCCAAGCTTGGGATGAGCGGCGCAACCTGACGCGGCGAATCCTCGAGCTCCGGCAAACGGCAGCCGACCGGCTCGAATTGACTGTCCAGCGATTCGGCAAACACACGGAATCACTCCTTCTGTTCGACCAGGAGAACCCTCGCCACGCCGCCACCCGGCGGCGCGCTTCCCGCCTGGTGTTTCGTGAGCAATTCCGGCGGTTTCTGCGCCGGCACTTCCCGGCTTGGACGGTCGCCGACCTCACGACCGAGGCCGATCTGGAACACAGCTTATCCGAGGTTTACCCCCGGGCCTTCCTGCGGCAGGGCGGCCTTGGCTTGGCGGCGATCGGCGCCCCGCCCACACTTGACAGCGCTGCCGGCTGCCTTACCTTCGGCCTCATTTGGCTCGACTACCTGAGAAGACGGGAGAGCCGGGTGACGATCGAGGCGTTGGTGCTGCTGCTGCCGGCTGGGAAGCATCAATTGACCTGCCTGCGGTTGCGTCATCTCAATCCCCGCGCGGCCCGCTTTCTGGTTTATGTCTACTCCGACGACCGCTACGAACAGGCCATCGATCCGCACGACCATGGCAACCTCGACACCGATCTGGAGCTCTGCCGCACCGGCATTCCGCTTTCGGGACCCGCCGCCGAGCTCGCTGAGCGCTTGAGCAACTTGCCGGCAAGCCAGCCTGTCCCGCTCAACGACGGATCCGTGAGCTACCGAATTCGGGGGCTCGAGTTCGCTCGCGCATCCTCCGCCGGAGTGCTGTTCGGGGTGGACCGAAAACGGCCCGCCCGCCCGGAACACTTCGAAGAGATTCGTGCCCTGGCCGCCCACCTGAACCGGTTGCGCTCGCTGGACGCCCGCGACCGGACACACCCGTTGTTTACCCGCTGCCCGGAGGCGTGGCTGGAAGCTCAGGTCCGCGCCGCTCCGGATGTCCTGGATGCCAGCCTGCGGCCTTCCCCCGTCTACGGCCAGGTCCCGTCTTTCGCCGCCGGCGAGCGGGGAGTCATCGACCTGCTGGCGGCGGACCGGCGGGGGCGGCTCGCCGTTCTGGAGCTTAAAGTGTCCCAGGATCTGCACCTCCCCCTGCAAGCGCTCGATTACTGGATGCGAGTCAATGTCCAGGCGCAGAACGGAGCCTTTTCCGGCAAGGGCTATTTCCCAGGCATTCCGCTCCGCCACGAGCCGCCGCGCCTGCTTCTCATTGCTCCGGCGCTGGAGTTCCACCCTACTACCGAAACGATCCTGCGATTCTTCTCGCCCCGCATCCCGGTCGAGCGCGTCGGCTTGGCCATGAGCTGGCGGCGGGAGCTGAAGGTGGCGTTTCGGCTTCACGGCTGGCAAAAACCCGGCCTTTAACCCACCCCCACGGCCGCTGTTGATTTATACTGCAAGACTAGGAGCAGCCAAGATTATGTTCAGGTATCGAACCGCGTTCAGCATCGTCACGCTCACTGTGGTGGTCGCCGCCCTCGCCGGCTGTGGGGACTCCGAGTACCGCAGGCAGGAGATGTATTATCTTGTCGCAACGAACATCAAGCTCCCGTATTGGCAGGCGGCGAGGTCGGGCCTGCTTCGCGCGGCGGCCGAAATCGGTGTGAGTGCTGAGATGGTTGGCCCGGATACCTACGACCCCAAGGCGCAGAAAGAGGAGTTCCTCCGTATTCTCGGTGAGAGAAACCCACCGGCGGGCATCCTTGTCTCGGCCGCGGATCCTTCCTTAATGAAAGACGCCATCGACACGGCGGTGAGCAAAGGTATCAACGTCATCACGATTGATTCCGACGTCCCTGACAGCCGGCGGCTGTTTTTCGTCGGCACCGACAATTACAGCGTCGGTGTGCAGTCCGCTGAGGTCACCGCCGGGAAGCTGCAAAACGCCGGCAACGTCATTGTCTATACCATCGCCGGCCAGACCAACCTCGAGGAGCGGCTTCGCGGCTACCGTGACGTATTCGCCACCTTCCCAGCCATCCGAATCATCGACACCATCGATATCAAAGGTGACGCGACGATCGCGTTTGACAGGACCAAAGAGATCCTGGCCAAGCGCCGGGCCCAAGTGGATGCATTTGTCTGCCTGGAAGCCATCGCCTGCCCGGAGGTGGCGGAGGTCCTGTCACGCAACAATGTGCGAAACAAGGTGGTGATCGCCATGGACACGCCCACGCGGACCCTGGAGTGGATCCAGCACGGCATGATCCAGGCGACCATCGCACAACGACCGTACACAATGGCTTACGCTGGTCTGCGCTTGCTGGCCGACTTCCATAAGTACCCGCCCGCCAAGCTCGAGAGGACGTCCACGCTGGCGACCCTGCCTCAGTTTGTGGACACCGGAGCCACGCTCGTCGACCGGAGCAACGTCGAGCGGTTCCTGAAGGATCACGAAGCCGCGAGTGCTGAGCATGCCACCGGCGAGTAGCGGCGACGGCCGTGCCGGCTCCGCTGGCGCCTGACCATCCATGGCCAAGTCGATCTTACAGCAGATCCGCGAAGCGGTAGCCAACCTGAACCCTCAGGATGTGCGAAACACCGCGGAGCGGCCCCTCGCCGTCCGGCTTGTCGCTTCCTCACCCGCCGGCTATGCGGCGATCGAGCAGTTTCTGGTGCCCCCGGAGGCCTCGCCGGCAAAGCGTGGCCAGCAAATGAAGATACTCCACAGGGCGGAGGACTTCCCGCCAGCCGGGCATTTCGACCTGGAGATTTGCGAGGCGGGGCTTCCACACGGCCCACACGCTTTTGCCTTCTTGTCCGACAATCCGGACCAAACGATCGCCGAAATCCTTGAGCGCCGCGACGATCTGGGCTTGGCGCTGGCGCGTCACTTCCCGCCCTTCCGGCAGGCTGTCGTCGAAAGAGTCATCTCAAGCGTGGCCAAAGAGAACGCGATGTTTGCCATCGCCACCGCCCTGCCCAATATCGCCCCCGGTTTGATCCACCTGCCGTGGGCGGTGGCCGAGCTCGGCTCCGACACTGCTTTCCTGACGGTGAACCAGATCCGGATGCTCTTCCTGCTCGCTGCGGCCAGTGACCGGCCTGTCGGCTACCGGGAGCAGCGCGCCGAGATCGCCTCAGTGATCGCCGGCGCCTTCGGCTGGCGTGCACTGGCCCGCGAACTCGTCGGCAAGATCCCGTTCGGCGGCGGGATTGTCCCGAAGGCCGCCGTGGCCTATGCCGGAACCTACGTGGTGGGCAAATCCGCCGAGCGCCTCTACCGCATCGGCTACGGCTTCACTCGCCAGGAACGCCGACAAGCTTACCAAGACGCCTTCGAGCGCGGCAAGCAACTGGCCCGCTCCCTGCTCCGTAGCCGCGAGGCCGCTTGAGGCGGCCCATCCCCACCCGGCAATCCTTCCTCTATCCCATAGAATGATCTCGTATGAATCGCCAGCCCGTCGCCATCGTTACAGGAGCGAGCCGTGGCATCGGCCGCGGCATCGCTCAGGAACTCGCCCGCACTCACCGGGTGGTGGCTACCTTTCGCGGCCGCGTGGACGCCGCCGAATCCTTACGGGCCGAAACCGGCGTCGAGATCTTCCAATGCGACATATCCCGCGGTCCGGAGCGGGCCGCGCTCATTGAGTTCGCCCGCACCAGGTTCGGACGGCTCGACCTGCTCGTGAACAACGCCGGCATCGCGCCCCGGGAACGGCGCGACATCCTCGAGGCCACCGAAGAAAGCTTCGACGAGGTCATCCTCACCAACCTCAGAGGCCCGCATTTTCTCACCCAGTTGGCCGCCCGGTGGATGGTCGAGCAAGGGGCCGGACGCATCGTCTTCGTGACCTCTATCTCCGCCTACACGGCGTCAGTGAATCGGGCGGAATACTGCATCTCGAAAGCCGGTCTCAGCATGAGCGCGGCGGCCTTTGCCGCCCGTCTGGCCCCCTGCGGCGTCCTCGTCTTCGAGATCCGGCCCGGCATCATTAACACCGACATGATCGCCGCTGTCCGGCAACTCTACGAAGACAAGATCGCTAGCGGGCTCCTTCCGCAACGCCGCATGGGCCAGCCCGCCGATGTGGCGCGCGTCGTTCGGGCCATCGCCGACGGCCTCCTGGACTACTGTGCCGGCCAAGTGCTGGATGTGGACGGCGGTTTTCACATCCGCAGCCTCTGAACGAAAACCCGGCGGCGCCCGTCTTGCGCCCCTGTGATATAAGTATGAGTTCATCCCGGCAAGGAGTCCGGCCCTGATGGAGCGCAAGTTCTATGGTTGGCGGATTACCGCCGCCGCGTTTACGACCTTCGGCATTGAAATCGCTTTCTTTTTTTACGCAACTCCGTTCTTCTACGACTACTACCGCGAGGCCATCGCCGGATCAACTCGTTCGGACATCATCCTCGGGTTCCCGCTGGGGGCGCTGCTGACTCTGTGGGTCGGTCCGGTGCTGGTGCACCGCTTCAGCCCGCGGTGGATGATCCTGATCGGGACCGGCCTGATCTGCCTCTGCTATGTCGCATTCGGGGCCGTCGCACACTCCCTTCCGGTGTATTACGCCATCTGGTTCTTCTTTGTCGCCGGCTACATCTTTTCCGGTCCCATTCCGCACCAGGTCATCATCTCGCAGTGGTTTCGAAAGAAGCGCGGCACCGCTATGGGCATCGCCTACGTCGGTGTCGGCGTCTTCGGCGCCCTCGTGGTCCCTTACGTGGCCAAGCCGCTGACCGAAGGGCTCGGTTTCCCCAACGTGCTGCTGGCGATGGGTCCGATGGTGCTGATCACCTGGCCTATCGTCCTCGGGGTTATGAGGGACAGGCCCGCCGACGTCGGCCAGTTCCCCGATGGCGACGAACGCAACGTCGCCATCACGAAAATCGAGCCGGCGCCGTTTGCTGACATGCTCCGGCGGCCCGCCTTCTGGCTGCTGGCTCTCGGCTCGTTCGCCTCCATCGGCGCGATCGGCGCCATCTTCGCCAACATGAAGTTCGTCCTCGAGGACCAAGGCTTCATCGATCAGGCCGCCCGGGATGCGGCCCACGCCGAGATGAGCAAAATCATCCTGTTCTCCAGCATCGCCGGCCGCATCATCATGGGCTGGTTGGCCGACCGCCTGCCAAAGAAGTGGGTCATGACCGTCACCTACTTTGTCGTCGCCCTCTCCATCCCGCTGTTACTGAAGGTTACCCCCGCGTCATTTGGTAATCTCTACGTCTTTTCCGTCGTCTTCGGCTTCGCCATGGGCGCCGACTACATGCTCATTCCGCTGATGGCGGCCGAGTTATTCGGCGTCAACAGCCTGGCTCGTGCAATGTCTATCATTTTGCCGACGGACACCATCGGCCAGACCTGGTTCCCATACTTCGTTGCGCTGATCGCCGAAACCCGCGGCACCCAAGCCGACCCGGATTACGTCACGGCCCTGCTGGCCGTCTTCGCGGTGGCGATGGTCGGCGCCGTTGCCATCGGTTTGCTGCCGCGACGTGGCCGCGAGGACGAAGCGCTCGACACGACAGAAGTTTCCGAACCCTCGAAACAGCTCTGACCGGCCGGCCCGCTTGCCGATGGCGGGATCCCCCTCGCACCACCGGCAGCGGTCGCCTGCGCCTTGCGGTAACATTTCTGTGTGCCGAAACTCACTGGAGCTACAGCCATGTCTCGCAGACTTCTCCTGATCTCCGCCGCCCTGGCGGCTCTGTTTTCCGTTTTGCTCTTCCACCCCCGCGCTGTTGTCTTCACTCAGTCTCCGGCAGCCGTACCGCTGGCCGACGATTCGGTCATCTCATTCCGCGTGCAGTTCGGCGTCACCGACACCAGTCCGCGCCCCTGGGACGGCTCTTTGAGCGTGCGGGGGGGCGAGGTGATCAATCTTAGGAACTGGCGCCCGCGGCCGAAACACCGCATCGAAGGGCGCACGGGATGGCAGCTTGCTACCGAACTGGGCATCAACTTCCGCAAGCGTCCTTGGGAGGCTGAGGGCGTGGCTGGGCCGCAACCGTATCTGCTCATTCCTGGGGTGATCGTGGACGTGAAAGGCTCCGGCGGAACCGCCGTCGAGTTCGCCACCAAGAACGGCAAGTTCATTGTCCGGCCCTTCGAGCTTGCTCCCGGCGTCTCGAAGCGGTTTCTGGACGGCGCTGTCGTCGTGGACCGTGTGCCCTCCGCCGACATGATCTCCAGTCGCGACTACCAAAACGACTTCGCCACGCTGGCGGCGGGTCCCGACGGCGACCTGTGGGCCGGCTGGGTGGCCTATGCCGGCTGGAGGAATCAGGTGCTTGTCCGGCGCTTTGACGGAAAGTCCTGGCTGGAGCCGGAAGTGATCTCCGGTGACCATCGGGATATCTTCCTGGTGAAGGCCGGCCGGGACGGCCACGGCGGGACGTGGTTCGTCTGGTCATCTCGGATTGATGAAAACTTCGATCTCTACGGGCGCCGCTTCTCCGGCGGTGCGTGGTCCCCCATCGAGCGCCTCACTGCCGCTCCGCAACCCGACATTTACCACAATATGGCGACCGATTCGAGCGGAAACCTGTGGCTCGTCTGGCAAGGTTTCCGCAACGGAAAGTCCGACATTTTCGCCCGGCGCTACAACGGTTCGGCCTGGTCGCCCGAACAGAAAGTGTCCGAATCCCCGGCCAACGACTGGGAGCCGGCGGTCGCCGCCGACAGCCGGGGGCGCGTTTATGTCGCCTGGGACACCTATGACCAGGGCAACTACGACGTCGTTACGCGCCGCTTCTCCTCAAGCCAGTGGTCGGAGATCTCCCAGATTGCGGCCACGCCGAAGTTCGAGGCCCATGTCAGCCTCGCATGCGACGGCCAGGACCGGCTCTGGGCCGCCTGGAACGAGGGCGGCACCCAATGGGGTAAAGACACCGGTTTCCTCCTCAAGCGCGAGGGCACGCGCTTGTACCAGGCCCGCTGGATGGCGGTCGCCGTCATGGAAGGCAGCGTCTGGCGTCAGCCGGCGGCCGCCATTGAAGCCTCCTTGCCCGCGGAACTCCAGGGTTACAACGATATGCCGGTCTTACAACACGATGGCAAGGGACGCCTGTGGCTGCTGTTCCGGCACCGCCGGCCGCGCATTCAGGACACCCCCAGCGACGCGCCGATGCACCGCGCCGCCTGGGAGATCTACGCCACCAGCTACGATGGCGATCGCTGGACGGTGCCGGTGGCCGTGCCGTTTAGCGCTGGCCGCATTGACATGCGCATCGGTGTCGCCGCCGACCCCGCCGGGCGGCTGTATGCCGCATGGCCTACTGACAATCGTGACTCGGAAGAGTTCCTCTTCCAGCAGGCGGACATCTACGTCGCCCGCATTCCGGCGCCGGAAAGCCCGGCGGCGACCCCCAAGCTGAAAGCGCGGGACACATCCGAGATCCCGACCTTCCCCCTGCACCCCAAAGAGCCGGAGGAGCTGGCCCGGATCCGCAGCTACGCAATCCAATCCGGCGGCAAGACCTATCGCATCTACCGGGGCGACACCCACCGCCACACCGAATTCTCGATGGACGGCAACAACGACGGCAGCCTCATCGATACCTACCGCTATGCCATTGACGTCGCCGGCCTGGATTACCTCATGGTCAGCGAGCACAACTCCTCGGCGGGCCCCGACATCGAATACATCAACTGGCTGCTCCAGCAAATGGCCGACGTGTTGATGGTGCGGGACAAGTTCCTCCCCCTGTTCGGCTACGAGCGCAGCGTCCCCTATCCGAACGGCCATCGAAACGTGATCTTCGCCAAGCGAGGCAACCCGACCCTGCCGATTCCCGAGGCCGAGCAAAAGGCGCAAACCGGCGCCGCCGCCCTCTATGCATATCTAAAGAAGTACGACGGCATTGCCATCTCGCATACTTCGGCCACCGGCATGGGCACCGACTGGCGTGACAACGATGCCGAAGTCGAGCCGCTGGTCGAGATCTACCAGGGCGACCGCGTATCGGCCGAGTACGAAGGCGCTCCCAAAGCCGCTTGGGGCGGCAAGTTGACCACCGCGCCCGGAGGCTTTCGTCCCGCCGGTTACGTCTGGAACGCCTGGGCCAAGGGATACAAGCTCGGCGTCCAGGCGGCGTCCGATCACCTCTCCACGCACATCTCCTACGCCTGCACCATCGCCGAGGAGTTCTCCCGGGACGGTTTGCTCCAAGCCATGAAGCAGCGCCACTCTTACGGCGCCACCGACAACATCATCCTCGACTACCGCTTGCAGACCGCCGATGGCAAGGAGTACCTCCAGGGCGATATCGTCTCGACTTCGGGCCGGTACAAACTATGGGTAAAAATCATCGGCACCGCGCCCGTGCGCCAGATCGACATCATCAAGAACAATAAGTTCATCCACACCCGCCATCCTCTGGAGCCGGAGGTCACCTTTACCTTCGAAGATGCGGACATCGCCCCCTCCGAGTCGTACTACTACGTCCGGGTCCAACAGGCCGACGATCAGATGGCCTGGTCGTCGCCAATCTGGGTGACGGTGCAATGAAGTTGTCGCGGCGGACAGTGCTCCAGACGGGCTTCGCCGCGGGCTCCGCGCCCGCGGTGTCCCAACGGCAGGCGGAGCTGCCGAACTTCCTTTTCCTCTTCTCCGATGACCACAGCCGCCCGCACCTCGGCTGCTACGGCGATCCGGTGATCCATACGCCCAACCTGGACCGCCTGGCAAGCGAAGGGATGCGGTTCAACAACTGCTTTGTCTCCTCGCCCCAGTGCAGCCCCAACCGCTCGTCTATCTTCACCGGCTGCACCCCGCACACCACCTCCACCTCGCGGCTCCACACGCCCATGCCGCCCTGGGAGCGTACTTTCCTCGAGCCGCTCAAACAGCGCGGCTATTTCGTCGGGGCCTTTCGCAAGGTGCACCAGGGAGCCGACTTCGACAAGCGCTGGGACTTTTATGGCGGCCGCGGCGTGCCCTTTGAGAAATTCTTTGACGCTTTGCCCGCCGGCCGCCCCTTCTTTCTCCAGTTCGGCTCCACTGACCCGCACCGACGGTACGTTCCCGGCGCCTTCAACCCGCCCCACGACCCGGCCAAGGTCCCGGTGCCGGACTTCCTCCCGGACACCCCGGAGATCCGTCAGGATCTCGCCCATTACTACGACTACATCGCTCGACTCGATTCCGAGTGCGGGCAGTTGCTCGAATTGCTGGAGAGGCGCGGGCTGGCCGGCAACACCCTCGTGATCTTCACCGGCGACAACGGCATGCCCTTTCCTCGCGCCAAAGGCACCTGTTACGACCCCGGGATCAACGTCCCGATGATTGCCCGCTGGCCGGGTCGCATCCGGCCCGGCGCCGTCTCAGACGACTTGATCGCCCACGTCGATCTGCCGGTGACTTGGCTGGAGGCCGCCGGTATCGGCAAGCCCGAGAAGATGCAGGGCCGGAGCTTCCTGCCTTTGCTGGAGGGCAGGCCGTACCGGTCAAGGGAGGCGATTTTCGCTGAGCGGAACTGGCACGACAATTTCGATCCCATCCGGGCTGTCCGCACCAACCGTTACAAGCTCATCTTCAATGCCGCGCCTCACTTCCCGTACCGGCCGGCCTGGGACCTGGAGGATTCTCCCACTTGGGCGTCCATCCAACTCGAGGCGCGCGGCGGCCGCTTGGCCCGGCGCCACCTGCAGCTGTTGAACCCCACGCGGCCGCTGCTGGAGTTGTACGACCTTCGCGAGGACCCCGGCGAATTCAACAACCTCGCCGAAAGCCCCGCCCACCGGGAAGTCCTCACGGATCTGCTGGCGCGGTTGAGCAACTGGATGCACGATACTTACGACTTCCTGCCCCCGGCCTTCACGCGGCCGGGCGAACCGCAAGGCCGCGGCTGGCCGATCTCCCTCTAACGCCATTCGATGCTTGACAAGGTCAATCTCGACAAGAAGCTGGAGAAGAAGCAATACAAACAGCAGCTCCCGGATCTTCAACGCCGCCTGTATGACCTGCAAAAGGCCTGCTGGGACAATCGCGTTCCCGCCATCATTGTCTTCGAGGGCTGGGATGCCGCAGGCAAGGGATCGGCTATCGCTACCCTCACCGAGCGCCTCGACCCACGCGGCTTTAAACTGTACCCAATCCGCGCGGCCCGAACGTATGAGAAGCAGCGCCCCTGGTTATGGCGATTCTGGCTGAAAATCCCGAGCTATGGCGAACTCGCGATCTTCGACCAAAGTTGGTACGGGCGTGTACTGGTGGAAAGGGTGGAGAAGATTACCCCGAAGAAGGAGTGGCAAAAGGCATACCGCGACATCACCGAATTCGAGCAGATGCTCGCCGACGACGGCGCCGTCATTGTCAAGTTCTGGTTGCACATCAGCAAGAAGGAGCAGCGGAAGCGCTTCCGGGCCCTCGAAAAGGACCCGCTGGAAAGCTGGCGCGTGACCCCGGAGGACTGGGCGCGCCACGCCAGGTATGACGATTATCTGCTCGCTGCTGAACAGATGCTCGAGCGCACGGAAACCGAGTGGGCGCCCTGGACCATCGTCGAGGCCACGTGCCGGTGGTGGGCGCGCCGAAAGATCTTCCAAACAATTATTTCCGCGCTCGAACGGCGCCTCGGCGGCAAGGCCCCGGCGGTCCGCCTGCTCAGCAAGGAAGATAGCGCTCGGATTCGCGCTCTGGCTGAAGCCGGCGAAGCCCTCGAGATCGCTGGAGGGAGGATCTAATGCTGGAAGCCGTTGACCTTTCGCTATCTCTGGACAAAAAAGAATACTCGCTCCAGCTCACCCGGCGCCAGATCCAGCTTCGCGAGCTCGGCTATCAGGTCTACGTCCAAAAACGGCCGGTCGTAATCCTGTTCGAAGGCTGGGATGCGGCGGGCAAGGGTGGCAGCATCAAGCGTCTCACCGAGCGGCTGGACCCGCGCGGCTACGTGGTCTACCCCATCAGCGCCCCATCGGGTGAGGATGAGACCCACCACTACCTCTACCGTTTCTGGCGGCGCCTGCCGGAGCGCGGACAGATCGCCATCTTTGACCGGAGCTGGTACGGGCGCGTCCTTGTCGAGCGCGTCGAGGGTTTCGCCACCGAGGCTGAGTGGCAGCGAGCCTACCGCGAGATCAATTCCTTTGAACGCCAGCTCCGCGACTTTGGCACGATCATCATCAAATTCTGGCTCCACATCAGCCGCGACGAGCAGCTCCGGCGCTTCGAGCAACGCCAGGCCATCGCTTACAAGTCCTGGAAGCTCACCGCGGAGGACTGGCGCAACCGTGACAAGTGGCCGCTTTACGAGGCTGCCGTCGAGGATATGCTGCTCAAAACCAGTACCGTCACCGCTCCGTGGACGGTTGTTGAGGGAAACGACAAATACTGGGCGCGCGTCAAGGCCCTGACCACCACCGTCGATGTCCTGTCGACGGAGCTGAACCATACCCCGCGCGATCCCCTCCAGCACGACGGTCCCGCGGCACGAAGAAGCAAGAAGAAAAAGAAGGGCTAATCACTCCAGCCCGAACTCCTTCATCTTGTCGTACAACAGCCGGCGGTTGATTCTCAGCAGCTCGGCGGCGCGGGTGCGATTGCCGCCCGTTTGCGCCAGAGCCCGCTCGATCAGACGGCGCTCGAGCCGGCTGACCGCCTCATGGAACCCTTCCTCCAGCGGCACCCTGTCAAACACATCCTCCCCGCCGCCGGCCAGGCCGCCATCGAGTTGGCTGGGGGTGATCAGGCCGCCCCGGCTCAGTATCACCGCCCGCTCCAGGCAGTGCTCGAGCTCCCGCACGTTGCCCGGCCAGTCTTGGCGCCTGAGGAATTCCATCGCTTCCCCGCTGAGCACGGGCTCTCTCAAGCTCAGTCGCGCGGCGCACCGCCGGAGCAGGAAGCGCGCCAGTTCGGGGATGTCCTCCCGCCGGTCGCGCAACGGCGGCACCTGGAGTGTCACCACCTTCAGGCGGTAGTACAAGTCCTCCCGGAATTTGCCTTGGCGCACGGCCTCTTCCAGATCACGGTGGGTCGCCGCCAGCACCCGCACATCGGTGCGCACTGGCAAGTTCGATCCCAGCCGCTCGATCGAGTGCTCCTGGAGCACGCGCAACAGCTTGGCCTGGGTGGCCGGCGAAAGCTCTCCGATTTCATCCAGGAAAATCGTCCCGCCGTCGGCGAACTCGAACTTGCCGATCCGGCGCTGGGTAGCTCCCGTGAACGCCCCTCGTTCGTGACCGAACAACTCCGCCTCGAGCAGCGTCTCGGGAATTGACGCACAGCCCACCACCACCAGGCGCCGATGCGCGCGCCGGCTGTGGCGGTGGATCGCCCGCGCCACCAGCTCCTTGCCGGTGCCGGATTCGCCTTGGATCAACACTGTCGAGTCGGTTGGCGCTACTTGGCCGATCAGCTTGTACAGCGCCCGCATCGGCGGCGAATTGCCCACCATCTCGGCCTCCGCCACTGCGTTCTCCTCGCAACGGTATGCTTCCAGCTCCCGAGCGCGCCGGCGGCTCTCGATGGCCCGCTCCAACTGAATCAGAACCTCATCAAAATTCAGCGGCTTGGTCAGATAGTCGAACGCGCCGAGAGCCATGGCCTCGATCGCCGCCGCGCTGCTTCCGTACGCCGTCATCACCAGGATCGCCGGCATGTGCTCCTGTCCCTGGAGCTCGCGCAAGACGGCGAGCCCGTCCTTCTCCGGCATGCGGATGTCGATCAGCGCCGCATCGACCGTCCCTTGCATCAGCGCGATGGCGGCTTGACCGCCGTCAGCCACACACATCACCTCGTAACCTTCGTCTTCCAGAAGCGCCCGCAGGGTCTCCCGCGCCCGCGCCTCATCCTCGGCGATCAGTACGGATGCCTTCCTGCTCACGCGCCTCCTTCCGCCTCCCGGGCAGGGTCATCCAAAACGTCGCCCCGCCCTCATCGCTGGTGAATTCAAGCCACCCACCGTGGTTAATGATGATTTCGCGCGACACCGACAACCCCAGCCCGGTTCCCTCCGGCTTGGTCGTGAAATACATGTCGAACACATGGGGCCGGGCCTCCTCCGGGATCCCCGACCCTTGATCCTTGACTGTCACACTCACCTGGCCGTCCCCGCTGTGAACGCCCACCGTCACTACCCCACCCTCCGGAGACGCGTCGATGGCGTTCAACAGCAAGTTGATCATGACCTGTTGGATTTGCGGGCCATCCACGTCCGCCAGGACAACAGGATCAGGTTGCGGCCTCAACTCAATCCGCACCCTTTTCCGCTCGCTCTGCTCCCGCACCATCCGGATCGCCTGGTCGAGCAGCGGCACAATGTTCTGCACGTGCCGGTCGGTCAGGGCCGGCCGGCCGAATGCCAACAGCCGGCCGACAATGCTGTCGAGCCGGTCCACCTCCTGAATCGCAGAAGCCAATTCCTCGGCCCGCGCAGCCCCTTTTGCGAGTCGCCGCCGGAGCAACTCCAGGGTCAGCTTCATCGAGTTCAGTGGGTTCCGGATTTCGTGCGCCACCCCGGCCACCACTTTCCCTAACGCCGCCAGCCGGTCTTGCCGCCGCAGCTCCTCCTCCAGCTCCAGGCGGTGTGCTGTCAGGCGATTGATGGCCGAGGCGATCTTGCCGAAGTCGCCGCCCGATTCGGGCAGCCGGTAATGAAAATCTTCCTCCAGCTTCCCCAGACCGTCGCGAATCGCCATCACCCCGGACCGCAGGAAGAACCAGAGGGAAACGATGCCGCCCATGCCGAGCAGGGCCGAACCCGCCAATGCGCCCAACAGCCAGCGCTGGCGCCGCCCCACAGGATCGCGGATACCCGCCAGGCGCTTCAGTGTCCACGCCACCCCTCGCCGCGAACGATCCTGGGCGGCCGCCACCACTATGATGTCATTGTCCACCGCCGTAGGACGGACGCAAACCTCCGTCGATCGGGAGGCCTCCTCAATCACCGGCAACAGGAGGGCTTGCTCGCCCGCCGTGAGTGATCCCTCCGGGCGGCTCAGGCCAAGAATGCGCCCCGAGGCATTCATCCGGAAACCACCCTCGACCCGATCGTAGGACCGCATCACTGTGGAGGAGAGACCCCGCAGCGAGATGTCTTGAGCCTCCCATGGCAGCGCTTCCAAAGGATCGTCCAGGACAAACTCCGCCCGCTCCTCGAATTGCAGGCGCAGCTCCCGCACCGCCGCCGAGCACTGCTGGCGCGCTTCCTCCACCAGGCGGCTCTCCGTCCGGATAATGACGTCTCGAACCAGCACCGCCGTCAGAGTGAGCATCGCCACGGAGGCCAAAACCACGACTGCGATTTGAACCCGGAACGAGAGCATAACTACAGCCGAGGCGGCTCCGGCACCCCGATGGCCGCCTGCGCCAAATACTCGAGTGCACGCACAATGTAGCTGGCCGCATCGCCCAGCGTCTCAGCTCTGTCGTATTCGCCCGCGTCAAAGGCCTGACGCGCCTGCTGGTACAAGGCCCGCGCGTGCTTGATATATGTCCCCGCCTCGGGCTCGCCGCTCAACTTGGCGAAGTAGTCGGCCTGTTGGATCCGAAAATAATCCCGCTGGAGGTCGAGCGCCGCCTCGCGCCGGTCGTCCTCGTCTTCCTCCTGCTCCGTCCGCCGGGCATCGAGGATCTCCTCGCTCGCCTCGAGCAGGGCGTCGGCCGCCCGCGCCAGCCGGTCAAACCGGTAATCGTCGTGGCTCGCCGCCTTGACGCGGTCCAGCAGTGCGGCGGCTTGTTTGTGCAGGTAGGTCTGTTCCGGAGTGGGCTCCGGGTAGCGCAGCCGCCGGCCGAGCTTCTCCGACAGGTCCTCGATCTTCTCCCGCTGCTTTTTCTCGCGCTTGCTCTCCTTTTGGGCGCCGGCGGCCACCGCCAGCGCCGCCGCAGCGAGCCAGATCACCACCCGGCGTGACATCATCCTTCCTTTCAGATATCAGAATTTGAATTGCAGCGAAAGCTGAAGGCGCCGCGCAGAGCCGGCCGCCACCGGCTCGCCGAAAAACGGCGAGCTGAGATTGCCCACCACCCGCGTGTAGTTCACGCGATTGAGCACATTGAAGGCATCGACGGCCAAGCGTAGTTCCGGCCGCGTCTCCGCCCCCCGCCGGAAGGGCAGCCTGAACTCGCGTGACCAGCGCAAGTCCAGCGTCAAACCGCCCGGCCCGTCCCCGCTGTTGCGCCGAACCCCTGCCGGCCGGTCCGTGGCCCGCCCGTCGCGATTGTCGTCGCGGCCCGTAGTGATCGAGTAGGGCCGGCCGGACTCCGCCGACAGAATCAGCCCCAGCTCGAACAATTTGGTGAATCGCACCCGGCCGAAAGTCCGGAACCGGTGGCGGCGATCATGGTCTGCCCGGGCCCATTCCCCACCCAGGTCATACGAATCCGCTGGAAGCCAGTCGGCGCCGCCCGTGTCGTTCATCGCCCGCCCAAATGTGTACAAGATGCCGCCCTGGAACACACGCGTCAGGTTCCCGCGGAACGCGACCTCCAGCGCATGGCTTGCCGACCGCGCGGCGGACTCGATCTGGCGCAGCACGCCTACGGTCGCATCCGGCCGCTCATACTCCGGCGGCCGGGGCGCATTCAAATCCCGGGACCGAAACAGCCTTCGCCCTTGTGCGCCGGTGTAAGTGACCGCCAGGGTCGTCTTGCGCCACAGTTGCCGCTCGATGCCGGCGCTGTAATTGAGCAGCACAGGCGCCCGCAGATCTTGCGCTAGCCTCACGATGCTGGAAGGGATCTCAGCGATTCCCCCGGCGCGCGCCGCCGGATCGGGATAACCCGGCTCGGTCACCAGGAACCGCCGCAGCCGTTTGCCATCAAACAGGAGGCTGTCGCGCGGCGCCGACGAGCCCAGATCGTCGTAGAACAAGCCGGCGCCCGCGCGCACCACCGTGCTCCGCTTCTGCCCGGGAGCGTAAGCCACCGAGAAGCGCGGCGCCAGGTTTCCCGCGCCCCCCGGCCAGCGAAAGTACTCGTAGCGCAGCCCCAGCCCGAGCGAAACACTCGTGCGGGGCCGCCAGTCGTCCTGAACGAAGCCCGCCGCCTCCCCATTCCAGAAGGCTACGCCCCCGTCGCCCTGTTGGCGCACGAACGCGTAAGGCTTCCCGGCAGCATAGTCCTCCAGCGAGGAGAAGTAGAACGTCCCATCACGCTCCGTCAGGTCGCGGTAACTCCGGCGGCTCAAATCGCGGATAGCCGCGCCCGCCCGAAGGTAATGCTTACCCCGGTTCCACGAGAGGACCTCATGGAACTCTGCGCCGTATTCTTTGCCGAACCGGTCTTCCTGGGCGCCGCCCGCGCTGAAGGCGTCATGGACCACAATCCGGGGCAGACCTCGCGTCCGGCTTACGGTCCGCTCGCCTTCCGACTGCAGGCGTACCCGCATTTCACTGAGGACCTTCCCCCGGATGACCGCCCGGTGGTTCAACACGATGTCGTGTTCCCGGTCGTATTCATCGGCGGCCGTCTCAGGCAGATCGAACCCGCCGGCCCCGAGATTTAGCGCGCTCTCCCTTTCGTACTCATACCGCACCGAGATCGACTGCGAGTCGCTCACCCGGTGGTCGATCCCAAACGAGAACTCTTTCTCACGGTCAGGCTGGCGGATCTGGCCAGCCACCGGACCCGACGGCGTCTGAGCATAGATCAGCGGCCACTCGTCATCCTGTTCGTACTCGGCCGTCAGCAGGAAAGCTGTGCCCCCATCCCGCGAAAGCGGTCCGGTTACATGTCCCTCATAGATCCGCCGATGCTCGGGAGGGCGCGTCACCGCAAACGCATTTCGGGCATCCAACCGGTGGTCGCGGACCACAACATTGAACGTGCCGCGCACAGCGGCGGCGGCCCTGGTCGTGGTGACCTCAATCCGCCCCCGGCCCGGGCGGTAGAACTCGGCTGAGTACGGGTTGGTGTTGATCTTCACCTCCTGAATGGCCGACGGCGAGACGCCAAGGTCCGTCGTCTCGACGCCATCTACTACGAGGCTGTATCCCGACGTCCCGATTGCTCCCTGATCCAGGAACTGCGAGACAGTCCCCAGCACATCCAAATCCATCACCGGCAAACTCTCCAACAGGCTGGCATCGACCTCGATGGTGTCGACATTCCTGCCGGGGTCGACACTGACCCGCGCGGGCTCTTCCTCGACACGGACTTGCTGGTGCAGTCGAGCGAGATCCAAACGAATCCGCAACGGACCCACTACGCCCTCGGCCGGCATCCTCACCGGCTGAAAATCCCGATGCCGCACCTCAAGTTGGCACGATCGGACACTACGTCTCGTCCCGACGGCAAAGTAGCCGTCCACACCTGTAATCGCGCTCAGAGCCGGCTGCCCCTCACACTCGAGCCGCACCATCGCTCCGGCAACCGACGCGCCGCTGGGATCTAGGACGTAGCCGGTTACCTTCGGCTGGCCCTGCGCCCAACAGAGCGCACCGGCCGCCGCCCACAGCCACACTGCCCGCCGCATCAACCGGCCTGAACCGCAAACCGGTCGCCACCACCGCCGCCCGGAAAATCAAGCACTTATCCCGCGCCGGCGGACGCCAGTGTGAATTCAGCCTACAGCCTCCGGGAGAAATTCGCCCAAAGGGGGGCGTTAAGCGAGACAGCTCAGCCGGCCTCGGACTCTGGGATTCGCCGGCGAAGCCCCGAAAAGATGCCGTGGCGCAAGCTTTAGCTTGCCTCGAGCCTGTAGCTCGAGAGGCTCCTTCACCAGCCTGCAAGCTCCTCGTCCCCAGTGGCATCGGCCATCGCCGGCGCCTTGCCCCAGCACAGCTCCGGCAGGTGCTCTATCGCGTACCTCTTCGGCCGGAATCGGCCGCCAGCCGGACGCTGACTGCCGGCCTCCGGCGCCGGCTTTGCATTCCGTACTAAAAGGCGTAGAATAGGGACAGGATGTGGCGTCTGGGCGCGCCCCGGCCCAACCCGGCCAGGGTCAAGACACATCCACATTCCGGTTTCATAAAACGATCGTTCGCGCCCCGGGAATCATTGTTTCCGATCTATAGGCATTTCGACCCGCCGACAACCCCAAGGTTGTCGCGCGGGACGGTCGCCGGCGCTCGGAAGCGTCGCTAGCACGCCCCGAGGTGCGCCGGCTGCGGAAAGGAACGAAACGATGGCGACGATCGTGACCGAACTCTCGGCTGAATTCCAGCAGCCGACCGAAGAACATTTCCCATTTCCGGGCATCCCGACGACTTCCGACGGCGCAGGCGCCGTCGTCTGGGTGGAGACTCATATCTCGCAGGGCGCGGGCGCCTACCCCATCACGTCTTCAACGACGATGGGCGGCGGCTTTCAGGCAGCCGTCGCCAACGGGCAGCGCAACCTTTGGGGCGACACGTTGGTCTTCCTCGAGCCGGAATCGGAGCACAGCTCGGCGACGTTTTGCGAGGGCTTTGCGCTGGCCGGCGGCCGCGTGACGAATTTCACCTCGGGTCAGGGCCTCATCCTGATGAAGGAGGTCTTGTACACCATCGCGGGCAAGCGCCTGCCCGTGGTGTTCCACATCGGCGCGCGCGCCTTAACCTCCCACTCGCTCAACGTCCACGCCGGCCATGACGATGTTTACGGCGTGGCGGACTGCGGCTGGGGGATCGTCTACACCCGCAACGCGCAGGAGGCCGGCGATCTCGCCCTCATCGCCCGCCGCGCCGCCGAGGACTCCGATACGCCGTTTCTTAACGTTCAGGACGGCTTCCTGACCACCCATACCATCGAAAACGTCCGGCTGCCCGAGCCCGATCTGATGAAGCGCTACATCGGCCATCCCTCGGTGCGCCTTCGCAACCTGATGGACCCGCGGTTCCCGGTGATGTCCGGCGTCGTCCAGAACCAAGACTCGTACATGAAGGGCAAGATCGCCCAGCGCGACTACTACGATCAGGTCTCGGCGCGGCTGAAGGATGCCATGGACGAGTTCTTCCGCCTCACCGGCCGGCGCTATGACCTACTGATGCCCTACCGGTTGGAAGATGCCGAGTATGCCATCGTCGGCTCCGGCTGCATGATGGAAACAGCCGAAGCGGCCGTGGACTGGATCCGAGAAAACATGGGCGTCCCGGTTGGTTTGCTCCACATCACGGCGTTTCGCCCCTGGCCCTCCCGGGAAATCGTTGAGGCGCTGAAGCACGTGCGGGCGGTTTCCGTCATCGAGCGGCTCGACATCCCGATGCAGCAGTCTAACCCGCAGCTTTGCGAATTGAAAGCCTCCTTCGCCGATGCCTTCACGGGCACACCAGGCTACCCCGAAATCGACCGCATGCCGAAGTTCTACGGCGGCTCGGCGGGGCTCGGCAGCCGCGATGTCCGCGCCGGAGACTTCATCGCCGTCGTGGAAAACATGCTGGCGGACAATCCGAGGCATTATTTCAGCCTCGGCATCCGGCATGCAACGGCGCTCATGCCCAAATACGATCCGGATGTGCGCGCGCCCGGTTCGTTCTCCATGCGGGGGCATTCGGTCGGTGGTTACGGCTCGGTCACCACCAACAAAGTGATCGCCACAATTGCGGGCGAGGTGTTCGGCATGCACGTACAGGCCTACCCGAAGTACGGCTCCGAGAAGAAAGGGCTGCCGACCACTTATTACCTGACGATCGCCAACGAACACGTCCGCTGCCACTCCGAACTGGCCCATGTCGAGTTCGTGGCCCTTAACGACGTCAACGCATTCAATCTGGGCGATCCTCTGGCGGGTTTGTCGGATCAGGGCATCGTCTTCACGCAAAGCAGCGAAACCGATCCGGGAGTGATCTGGCGGTCAATTCCCGCTTGGGCACGCACGCGCCTATGCGAAAAGCACGCCCGGCTGTGCGCGCTGGACACGGTCCAGATCGCCCGGGAGTGCGCCAGCCAGGCCGACCTCCAGCAGCGGATGCAGGGGATCGTGCTGCTAGGGGTCTTTCTGCGGGTCACGCCCTTCCGCGAACGATCCGGCATCAGCGAAGAGGACTTGTTCCGGGGGGTCGAGAAATCGCTCCGCAAGTATTTCGGCAAGCGGGGCGAACAAGTGGTGCAGGACAACTTGGAGGCGGTCCGCCGCGGGTACTCGGAACTGATCGAGGTCCCGCGGGAGGTCATGATGGAGACCGCGGTCGCCGACCGGGCGGACGCGGGATTGAGGATAGTGCAATGACAGGTGCGTTACCCACCGACGTGCAAGCCAGGCTGGAGGACCTCCGGCTGAACATTGTCGATATCGAAGATTTCAATGAGCGCATTGTGGGCGCCTACAATAGAGGCGCCGCCGAGCGCGAACTCGAGGCCGATCATCACGTCGCCCGCAGCATCATCCCGGCCGGGACCGGGGCGTTGCGCGATTTCAGCTACATTGCGCCCGAGATCCCGGAGTTCATTCCGGATAAGTGCGTCGGCTGCATGGACTGCGTGACGCAGTGCCCCGATACAGCGATCCTGGCCAAGGTGGCCGAGCCGCAGACGCTCCAGCAGCACCTGGCCGGGATTATCGACCCGGTTCAGCGCGAGACCATCGCCCGTCAGTGGACCGAGACCAACAAATATTGGACTGTTCTCGAGCGGAAAGGCGCCGGCGGCGGCAAGTTCGGCATCTTCATCGACCCGACCAAGTGCAAGGGGTGCGCCGAGTGCGTGGACGCCTGCGGAGATCACGGGGCGCTGAAAATGGTGCGCAAGAACCCCGCGACGCTCCAGTGGTATCGCAACGCCTTCGACTTCTTCCGGCGGATGCCGGAGACGCCGCGGAAATTCATCAATGAGAAGGCGCTGGCTGACATGATGCTGGCAAGCCAGGCGCTGTTATACGTGGGCGGCGCCGGTTCGTGCATGGGTTGCGGCGAGGCCACCGTGCTGCGGATGATGCTCGCCGCGACGGGTTTCGTCTATGGGCCTGAGAATATCGGCATCGTCGCCGCCACCGGCTGCAACACGGTGTATGGCTCGACATATCCCTATAACCCGTATCTGGTGCCGTGGACGAACTCGCTGTTTGAGAACGCTCCCGCTGACGCTATGGGCGTGCGGGCGCGTTGGGACCAGATGGGCTGGCAAGAAAAGCGCTTGTGGGTGATCGGCGGCGACGGCGCCATGCTCGACATCGGGTTCCAGTCCCTGTCGCGAATGCTGGCCTCGGGCATGGACATCAAGGTGTTGGTGCTGGACACACAGGTGTACTCGAACACCGGCGGCCAAGCCTCTACCAGCTCCTTCCGCGGACAGAACGCCAACATGGCGTTCCACGGCAAGCAGGTCCATGGCAAAACTGAGCACCGTAAAGAGCTGGCCAACATCTGCATGATGCATAAGGATGTTTACGTCGCCCAGACGACCGCGGCGCATGTGAACCACTTCTACAAGGCGATCATGGAGGCCAACGAATTTCCCGGGCCGGCCGTGGTGAACTGCTTCACCACCTGCCAGCCTGAGCACGGCGTGGCTGACAACATGGCCGAGCATCAGGCCAAGCTCGCCACCACCTCCCGCGCCTTTCCAATCTTTATTTACGACCCCCGCAAGGGCGACCGGTTCAAGGAGCGGCTGAGCCTCACCGGCAATCCGGCGGTCAAAGACGACTGGTACGTCCACCCTAAGACAGGCGAGCAGATCGACTTCATTTACTTTGCCCGCACCGAGGGCCGCTTCGCCAAACACTTCGACAAAGACGGCAACCCCTCCGCGGACCTCCTGGCCGCGCAACAGGACCGCCTGGAGAACTGGCGGCTGCTCCAGGAGCTGGCCGGGATTCGCTAGCCTTCACCGAAGGAAGTAGCCGCGGGCGACAGCCGGCGGTCAGGCCGACGGGACCCCCAGACCCGCGGCTCGCAAGGTCGCTTCCTCCGGGCCGCGGCTCGCACAGCAAGCCGCCAAGACGCCGTCAATGACGACCGCCGGCACGCGGCGGATTCCATATTCCCGAGCCCGAGCGGCGACCTCTCCCCGGTGCATGTCCAGCACCTCGACCTCACAGGATGGGCAGGCGGCCCCGCGGATGAGGGCCACGGTTTCCTCACACGCCCGGCAGCCGGCGCTAAAAACCTCAATTCTCCGTTTCTTGATCATAGCGATCCCTCCCCTCGAGACGTTCACGAAGCGCTTGGCGGATCCGCTCGACCGAGGGCCAGCCGGCGCTGGCGCCGTCGTGGCTGTAGATCCGGCATCCGTACCCGTAACCCTTCCGTTCGGCCTCAGGCCCTTCGATGTCAACGCCGTCGATCCGAATGGTGGGAGAACCAAGAAACCGCTTTGCCTCCGCCTCGGCCGGCGAGCCGACTCGAATCAGGCACACGTCCTCATCGAGGCCTTCGCGCTCCAGGGCTTCCACCAGATTTTCGAGCGCGCGCAGGTACGACGGACATCCGGCGAAATAGTAAAGCTCGATCTTCATCGGGACACCCCTGCGGAGCCGCTCCACCGGAGCGCCGCCGCGTAGCCCAGCTCGCCGATTGCGGCGGTGAGCTGCTCGATGGAGATCCGCGAAGGATCGTACCGCACCCGGGCCGTCTTGGCCTCGAAATTCACCTCGGCAGTGGCGACGCCAGGCTTGCCGGCCAGGGTGGTCTGAATCGCGGCAGCGCATCCGCCGCAGGTCATTCCTTCGACATCCAGGATCGCCTCAACTTCCCCACCCCCGCCCGAACTCGAGACTGAGGCCGGCGCTGTCGCTCCGCTTCCGCCCGCCCATCCCCAGAACAGCCCCGAGTAATAGGGGAACGCGGCCAGCGGGAGGACCACGGCCGTCACGACCCACAACAGCGCCCGCTGCCGCCTGAGCGCCGGCGAGACCGCGCACGAGCCGTCCACGCACTCCTCGGCGGACCGCTTCCCGTACGTGAGATAGAACGCCGCGGCCAGCAAGCCCGCAGTGACGGCCAGCAGGTAGGGTCGCAGGCCCTCAAACAAGGCGGCGGCGCCGAAGGCGCCCAGCCCCAAACCCGCCGCCACGAGCGGTCCGGTGCAACACAGTGAGGCCAGCCCCGCAGTCAGAAGAGAGGCTACCGTCAAAGATTTCTTGTTCATCTTTCCCATCCTTTCTTCCCGTTGGAGTCGAGGGATTCCAGGATGGGGCACTTGCTGAGCGACCCGTTGCGCGCCGAGCACTCCTCCACTAACCTGACCAGTACCGCTCGCATCGCCGCCAGCGCCTGGATCCGATCGTCGATGTCCTGGATCTTGGCGCGCGCCTTTTGGCGAACTGCCTCGCATCGTGGGCCCGACGTGGCGCGCAGCGAAAGCAGCTCCTTGATCTCTTTCAGCGAAAAGCCCAGCTCCTGAGCCCGCTTGATGAACCGGATGCTCCGCACCGTTTCCGTTGAATACAGGCGGTAGTTGGACGGCGTGCGGCGCGGCTTGGGCAGAATTCCCTGGCGCTCGTAATAACGGAGCGTCTCGATGTTGACAGCGGCCTGTGCGGCGACTTGGCCGATCGTGAGTCCGTCCATCCTTCCAGATCCCTTTCTAGCTCCAGTCTAGACCCTGTACTTAGGTACAGTGTCAAGAGCAAACTGCGGCAACGCACAGGAGAAGCCTTATTCGGCCCGCCGGTTTCACGCAGGTCCATCCCCTCCACAGTGGCGGTTCCGGCCTCCGTCTCAGAGGCGCCTACTCGGCCAATCGGGTCCGCTCCGGACCGATAATAGCCGGGTCCCGGACGGCGAGGGCGCCGTCCGGAAAGCGCCAGTAATCGCGCTGCATGCGCAGGAGCGCCGTCAGGCAGTTCCACATCGTGTTGTCTTCCGGGTTGTGGAGTAATGGGAGTCGGTCTCGTCCCTCACCACCGAATGATGGATTACACGCACAGGAACGCGGCAGCGGCGAGCACCAGGTTGACCGCCAGCCACGGCAAGAACGACCGCGTTCGCTCCCGGAGGGGGAATAAGCGCTCCGCCGCCAGCAGCACCAGGAACAGCGCCGCCATTACCGCGAAGATTGCCCAAGCCGTCATGGGGCGCGAACTCAGGTAGAATCGTTTCCCGGTTCTCAAACCCCAGTCGATCAGCGATCGCCTGACCCCGACCGGCGCCAGCCACCATTTCTCGAAATGCACCTTGCCCACGTGCCACGCCTTTCCTATTTGCCGCAGTTGCACATCCGGACCAGGCTCGGCGAAGAAGTTGCCAAAGGCCAAGCCAGCCAAGTCCTCGCCGGCCTCCAGCATGCAGTATCCGTCTCCGCAAAACTCCGACCCGCAGGGTCGGCCGGAAACTTCGGCCGCGATACGCTGAGCCACAACCTCCCCCTGCGCATGCGGGAACACGCCCGCCTTGGGCAGCATGAGCGGCACGTCCGGCTTCCAGCGTCCGGGAACCGGGATCGCGGTTATATCGCCGACCGCGTAGACACCCTCTTGCCTGGTCCGAAATGTCCGCGCGTCAACCGGAACCCAGCCCGCCTGGGTAGTGAGACCTGCATCAACGGCCGCTCTCGGTGCGCGATGTGATGGCAATGCGCCCGCCGGTGAAAACCCTGAGGCTGTCCCGAAGGCGGGCGGCGCCGTCGAAAGTAAGAGGGGTCTGCGCAGCATCGGCCAGCCCCGGGATCACATCGGGCGCCAGATCGGCGCCCAACGCCACAACCAGGTGATGGTATGAAACCTCGGCGACGCTGGTCGTCACCTTTCGATGAACCGGGTCAATGCCTGTCACCTCCGCCTGAACGACCTCCACACCACGACGCAGCAACCCTGAGAGCGGACGCCGGATCTGGCCCGGCTCGCGGTCGCCGGTCATGAGCCACGGAACGAGGGGGTGAAGGCGTGATGCGCGTTCTTCTCAACGAGAACTACCCGGTGGCGAAGTGGCAGTTGTCTGCGTATCTCGTTGGCGGCCACCATGCCTCCCACGCCGCACCCGAGCACGACGATCGTTGTCGATTGCATTTTGTTCCTTCGAAAATGGCCGCCAGTCGTTGAAACTACGTGGGGCCGCCCCGCGGCCATTTTCATTGTTCGTTGCGACCCTCAGGATCATGAACGACTCCTGCTCTCTAAGATCGCTGGCTGTCAGAGACCGCCTTTGCGATGCGGACCAACTGCTTGAAGACGGCGGTCTTGCACCGCCCTTCTTAAGTGGTGTGGCATGATCCAGTGATATACGATGTAATGAAATAATTGATAACATCGAGATCCTTGCCTCTGAGGGTCTTAACCCATTCATTAAAAAAGGCTTGCCGAGATACCCCGTACACCTCCCTCGAGCGCGGATGCTTGCGGCTAAACTGACAAAACAAACCCAACGGCTGCACCTCCGCTCGACCCAGCCAAATCTCGCCCTCGCCGGATCGGCTGAAAACCCGATCAAACGCACTGCCGAGGACCTGCCTGAGCCGAACTTCCCTTACCCGCCGACACGGACAACTCTGGGCGCCATTCCAACTCCGCCGCTCCGCAGACTGCTTCCCCGCCCCGCTCGTATCATAGAATCAGCGGCAGGCGACGACAAAGGCCGCTGCGCTGCAACCTGGCAGGGAAGATCGCCCAGCCCTCGTACACCAGCGCGGCGGTCCCCGCCCGCGAGCTGCGGTCATGATCCGTATCGGCAACGGTCAAGCCTACTGGGGAGACTGGAGCGAGGCTGCGCTCGGGCTCATCGAACAGGGACCACTGGATTACCTCACCCTCAACTATCTCTCCGAACTCGCCATGGCGACCCTCGAACACGAGCGGCAGCGTGACCCCGCACTCGGCTACGTCACCGATTTCCCGCCGCTTATCGGCCGGCTCGCCGGCCGGTTGCGCAACCGGAACGTTCGCGTGATTGCAAACGCCGGCGCCCTCAATCCGTTGGCGTGCTCCCACCAACTCCGTAGTCTCGCCCCCGAACTGAAGGTCGCCGTCGTGCTCGGCGACGACGTCACCGGCCGTATCGGCGAGTTCCTGGATAAGGGCTATCCGCTGGCCAACACCGACTCGGGCCGGCCCTTGTCGGAAATCCAGGACCGCATCTTAAACGCCGGCGTCCACCTCGGAGCGTTCCCACTCGCCGATGCCCTCGCCACCGGGGCCGACGTCGTCGTCACCGGCCGCTGCGCGGGAGCCGTCTTGGCCTGTGCCCCCGCTGTCTGCCGCTTTGGCTGGAGACACGAGCAGTGGGACAAGCTGGCCGCCGGCATGGTGGCCGGCCACATCGCCCGCTCAGGAGCCCGCGTTGCGGGTGGGAACTCGCAAGCCGCCTGGCCGTGCCTCCCGGATCCTGACGAGCTTGGGTATCCGATCATCGAGATGCAGCCCGATGGCGCCTTCGACGTCACCAAGCATCCCGGCACAGGCGGCCGCATCGACTCCCTCACCGTTCTGGAACAGTTGCTGTGCGGCGTCGGCGACCCCCGTTGTTACTACACTCCCGACTGCGTCGTGGATTTCACCAGTCTCCGGCTGGAGGAGACAGCCCCCGACCGCGTGCGCGTCCGGGGCGCCAAAGGCTCGCCGCCAAGTCAATACCTCAAGCTCTCCATCCACTACTCAGCGGGCTGGAAGGCTACCGGCGCGCTGGTCTACAGTTGGCCGGACGCCGTGGAGAAGGCGCAAGCCGCCGCTCGCATCCTGCGCCGCCGCCTGGACAGGCTCGGTCTCCGCTGGCAGGAGATCCGCACCGAATATCTCGGCGTCAACGCCTGTCTCGGCTCTTCCGCCCCTCCGGTCCGGGAGCCCCCGGAAGTTCAGTTGCGGATCGGCGTCCGCAGCCTGGAGCGCGACGCCGCCGAGCGCTTCGCGCGCGAGTTCACCGCGCTCCTCAGCGGCGGTCCTCCGGGCGCAATCGGCGACGCCGAGGGCCCTCCCCGCGTCTCGGAAATCGTCGGCTGTTGGCCGGCGCTCATTCCCCGCTCCGAGATCCGCCCCCAAGTCGAGGTGCTCCCATGAAGGTTCCGCTGGCCCGCCTCGCCTTCACCTGCGCCGGTCATCAAGGCGATGTCGCCAACATCGGCGTCATCGCTCGCCAGGGGAAGTATTACCCGCTGCTGCAGCGGGAACTGACCCCCCAACGAGTCGCCGCCTTTCTCGCCGACCGCGTCCAGGGCCCCGTCGCGCGCTACGAGCTGCCCAACCTGGCCGCACTCAACTTCGTTTTGCACGCCGCCCTCGACGGCGGCGCCACCATCTCGCTCCGGCTCGATGCGCAGGGGAAGGCGCTGGCCGCCGCCTTGCTCCGCATGGAAATCGAGGTCCCTCCGCAGGATCTCGCCGAATAGGCCGGCAGCGTCTAACGCCTCAGCCCGCCGCAGCCGCCCCGCGCACCGGTTGTGAAACGGGCCGGCCATTGTGCACCAGCGAGAACGTCATGTCAACGGGCCGGCTGACGCTGTTGCACATCGGCGAATGCGAAGTGGCGAACTTCATCAGCGCAGCGGCTTCCTCCCGGCTGCCGCCCGACTTCATCCGCACCTCGGCCCGGATGTTCTGATAGCCCGGAGTGACATTGTCGTCGAGGTCCGTGAAGCCCTGTAAGTCCATGTCCCCTTCGAAATCCACCTCGAAGGCATCCAGGGGAATGCCACGCGCCGCCGCGTGATAGGAAGTGGTCACCGAGACGCAATTAGCCATTCCGTGCAACAGCGTCTCCGAGGGCGACGGACCGGCATCAGAACCGAGGAGCTGAGTGGGCTCGTCGCCAGTGTACCCAATGGCGTCGTCCACCCGGTGCCGGATCAGCAAGTCCCCTTCCGCCTGGTCGAATCCGGGATGCGTGGAGCGCATCTTCGCTCCCCCGAGCCACTCCGAGGAGGCATAGAACCGGCACTTGCCCAGCGCCGGCGTGTCTTTCACCGCTTGCACTGTGGCCGCCAGGTCCGCAAAGTTAACACCGTGCCGGTCATCGTCCGTGTCCGGTCCGGCCCCGGTGGCCTCAATGTCGAATTTCCACTCGACGTTCACCGGCTGCCGGAGCGTGGTGCAAATCGGCGAGCGGCCCTGCGCATACTGGAAAAGCTCGAAGACCTCCTCAGGCGAGTTCGGCGACTCAATGTGCACCGTCAGATGGATATGCTTGAATCCCGGCTTGACCTTGTCATTCAGCCCTAAGAATCCTTGCAGGTCCAAGCTTCCTTCCGCGTCGATCCGCATCGAGTCGATCCGGACGCCGCGCGCGGCGCCATGGTACGCCATGGTCACCATCAGGCAGTGGCTCGCGGCGTGGAGCAGGTGGCCCGCTGGACCGACGTGTTTTCCCGTTCCCAGAAGCGGCACCGGTTCGTCGCCCCCCAGTTGGTGAGGTTTCACCCTCGCGATCTCCACGCCGTCGTTCGTGTGGCCGGTGAAGGTCGAGTTCACGACCGCACCGCCTTGCCACTCGGTTGCGCTCCGGAATTCAAAACGCGCCGCCTTCGGGTTCGCCTTGAATCCGGAGACTAACTCTCCCAGAGCACCGACGTCTACGCCGTTAAGCACTTTCTTAGGCACGCTATTCTCCTTTGTTGAAGTCAGCCGGAAGTATCTCTTCCCCCTCCGGTTCACCACGATTCTATGCCTTCCTCTCCGCGGCGTCAAGCCCGCATCCCTTGCAAAACCGCGTTACGCAGCAAGCCGGCGCCTGGCGGGCTGCCGGCTCACCGCACTCGGCCCCGGGCGGCCACAGGCCAAACCGCCTCCACCAGGCCTTTCCTCACCGCGTAAACCTCGTCATGGTTGTTGATCGTCACCCCCTGATGCTGCGGCACCACCGACAGCCTCTCGCCGACCCGGAACTTGTGGCTCGAAGCGCTCACGTCCACGTGGCCGTGCTCGACCGACATCCCGTAAATCCGCGCCTCCGGATGCTCCACAATGTATCCGTAAGGGTTGGGCGGGTTCCTCTCAAACGTCTTCTGTCCGCCGTCGATGATGATCCGCTCGGGCGTCGGCGTGCTGACCACCGTTACAATCATCCGCGTGGCGCACGTCATCGGATTCGGCGGGTTCGTCGTCGTGTTGATGCGCTGGAGCCCTTCAAATACGTACGAGCCGCTCCGGGTGACGTTGCATCCGATCTGCTTGGAGATCGCCTCCCGGCCCGTGCCGCCCCCACTGATTTCCTCGGTTGGCAAGCCTGCCTTGCGGAACAGTTCGATCGTCTCTTCCATGAATGCCTTCGCTTCCAACCGGCTCGGGTAAGTCATTACGCCCCGCAGCTCCAACTGCGGCATCCGCGACACCTTCTGCGCCAGCTCCAGCGCCGCCTGCGGGGATTGCACGCCCGTCCGCTTTCCTCCGGTATCCAGCTCCACCAGCACCCGGACCGAGCCGCCATCCCGCTGGAGCTGTTCCGAGATCCCCTTCGCGGTCACCTCGGAATCCACCGCGACCGTCATCCCGGCGCGCTTGGCCAGCCGCGCGAGCCGGATCAGCTTCTGCTCTCCGACGATGTTGTAAGGCACCAGGATGTTTTCCCGGATCCCTCCAGCCACCATCACTTCGGCCTCACCCAGCTTCTGGCAGCAAATGCCCACCGCGCCCTGCCGCAGTTGCATGTGCGCGATCTCAGGAATCTTGTGCGTCTTGATGTGGACCTGAAGACGAATGTCCTCTTTACGACAGACCTCCTGCATCTCGCGGATGTTTTTCTCCAGAATGTCCAGGTCGATGATCATCGCCGGCGTATCCAGGTCGTCAACCGTCCGAACACGGCCCGCGTGGTGAGAAGCCGTGTGGGCCCTGCCCGAAATCCTCGACAGGCAGGCCGTGGTCATCAATCCCGCCGCCCGAAACCAGCCGCGGCGGCTCATGCCTTTCAGCACCCCGGTTAGATTCGTCCTCATGACTCTGCTCTCCTTCCTGAGGCTTGCGTCGCTCAACGCGACGTTCCCATTCTAGTCCTCAACCCGCGCGGACACCTCAGTCCGTGTCGGTGACCGGCCCGGGTTGCGTTTATCATAGGTAAGGCATGGGCGTCATGGTGCGCTTCGGCCGGCAGATCGCCTTTCTTCGCCGCGGAGAGTGGGTCAGCGCCAACCCCGGGCTCGAAGAAAAGTTGAACCGCCTCACCCGCTCCTGGATCCAGCAGACCGGAGGCCCGCCGGTCAACGACCGCAACCACGAGCGCACCGTCGCCCGGGAACTCGCCGCGCGCCTCGGCGGCCGCGTCGTCCGCGGCATCCGCCCCGCAACCAAAAAAACCGCCGGCGATTACATCAGCCTCCGCCAGTTGAGTTTGGGCTTCTAGCCTCGCTGTGGTATAAGGGGAGGCAGCGCCAGTCTGCGTGTCCACCACCAAGGAGAAAGGAAAGACCCAAATGAGTCCCAACGTCCTGTTTTTCGGCTGGAACCGTCCCATCCCCGGCCGCGAACGTATCAGCGCCCAGCACTACCCGGAGTTCGTGCAGTACCTCGAAGGACTCCGGCAGAAAGGCGCCATCCAGTCCTTTGAGCCGGTCTTGCTCAACCCGCACGGCGGCGACATGAACGGCTTCTTCCTGATCCGCGCCGAAAGCGGGAAACTGGCCGAGCTGGTCTTGAGCGCCGACTGGACGGCCCATATGACCAGGGCGGTCCTCCATCTGGAAGGCTCCGGCGCCGTGCTCGGCGTCACCGGCGACGCCCTGGCGGAACGAATGAAACTCTGGACGGAACTGCTCCCCACCTGACCACGTCCGCCGCCTGAGGGCGTCCGTCACAGCATCGGGGAAACGGTCACTCCGCGAAGCGGAACGAATATAAGTCCGCGCCCTTGAGCTTAAAGAGAATCCGCACGCTCCGCCCCGCGAGCGGACTGACATCCGCCCCGCCCTGCCATAGCACCGTGTGTTCGATCGCGTCGCCGCGGATCGCCGGGCACTCCGCCAGCCGGTAGCCGCGCAAGGGCGCGCCGTCATCGTCCCGCAACTCCACCTGCACGCTGCCTTCGGTTGAGGCAGCAAAGTTGATCACCAGCCGTTTCCCTGAAAAACGCAGCGCCTTGGTCAACACCTCCCCGCCTTCAGAAGCTCGCACCGACACGAACCCGTCGATCCGGTAAGTGAACCGCCTCAGGCGGCTCGCCGGACCGGAGTAGTAGGCTTCCGTCGCATACACTGAGTACCTGTCATCACCAGGCAGCCGGACCAGTCCCCACGCCAGATAGTTGCTCCGGTTGCCGTCGCGGTCCTCCGGGGCCGTCACCGGGATCAGAGCCTCCGTCCAGCGCCGGAACGTCCGCCCGTCTCGGCTGGTCATGAACGTCGGCTCAACCTGCTCGCTGCGCTCGGGCAGAAAGCGTGTCGGGAATCCGATGTAGATATGCGGCGCCCGCTCGTAAGGCAGTATGGCGTTCGTATACAGGTGTTCACGCGGCGCCCCGAGATACCGCAGGAACTCGGGCTCGCTCCAGTGCAGGAAATCGGCCGACGCCGAGGTCATGATGTCGCGCACGCCGTCACGAAACTCGCGGTGGTACTCGACGTAGCAGCGCCGTAACGGATCCCAAAAAGCCAGGTTCTGCGAGTCGAACGCCCCCTTGGTGATCACCGGTTCGGCCCTCATGAGCCGCCAATGAATCCCGTCCGGCGACTGGAACGCCAACAGCGACTTACGGCTTTCCCCGGCACCCCGCCCCAGCGCCTTAAACCGCGCCTCCGGCCGACATTCCGGATTTGTGTCCAAAAACGGCGTGAAGTTGTGCGCTCCCGGACCGTCCCAGACGATGTTGTTCTTTTTCGATCCATCGAACTCGAACAGGCCCAGCTCCGGCCGTGACCAATGAATTCCGTCGGCGCTTTCCGCGTAACAGGTGACCTCGCGGTGTGCCGGCCGGCGCGCCTTCTCATCGAAGTGCGAACCGCGGTAGTACATCCGGAACCGGTCGCCGTCGCGCAGAATCGTGTAATACGCGCACGTGTTGCCTTCCCATGGCCGGTCGGTGACCAGCACGACTTCGCCCGGCACAGGCTTGTGCAGCTCCAGCCGGGCCTCCCCGCGGAGTTCTTCGATCAGCGCGTCATCGACGAACAACTCAAGCCTCGAGCCGATCTCCACCGGCTGGCCCGCCACCACCAGCGGCGCCAGCAGCAATCCGCCGCGTAACAATCGCTTCGCCACCCTGTGTCTCATACTATCCCGCTTCTTCGTCCGGCATGTCCCGGCAATTCGCGACGCTTGGCGCCTCCCCGGCGATAAGATGGCCTTGCGAACAATGACAACACGCTTGTTTTCGGCTCTGGCGTCGCTGCTGGCGGCTTCCGCTCTCGCCGCCGGCGAACCGCCGCAACTCACCTTTGCCGTCATCGCCGATGTCCAGTATGCTGACAAGCCCGCGCAAGGCGCCCGCCGGTACCGCGAGTCCAAGGACCGGCTCGCCCACGCTGTCGCTGAGATCAACCAACTGGACGTCGATTTTGTGATCCAGCTCGGCGACCTGATCGATGAGGACGCCGGCAACCTCGCCGCCATCCTCCGGGTTTGGAGGGGCTTACGCGCTCCGACCTATCACGTAGTGGGCAATCACGACCTCGCGGCCGGCCGCGCCGCCCTCTTCGCCGGCCTCGGCCTGCGCGAGGCCTACTACCAGTTCTCCCTCAAAGGATGGCGTTTCATCGCGCTGGATGGAATGGACGTCAGCGTCGAAGGCGGCTGGCCGCCGACAAGCCTCAACCTCCTTGAAGCTGAGAGGATGCTGGCCCGCCTGAAGGCCCGCGGGTCTCCGAACGCGGTGCGCTGGAACGGAGGTCTCGGCCGGAGGCAGATGCGCTGGCTCGAAGGGGCGCTGCGGGCCGCCGAGAAGGAGGGCGAGCGGGTCATCGTCTTCTGCCACTTCCCCGTCCTGGCCGCTGCCAGCTCCCCGCTGCACCTGCTGTGGAACCACGACGAAGTATTCGCCATCCTGAGCTCGAGCTCCGCCGTGGCGGCCTACATGAACGGACACGACCACCGGGGCGGCTACGCGGAGCAGGGCGGCATCCACTTCGTCACCTTTCAGGGCATGGTGGAGTCTGGCGACGGAAACGCCTGGGCCGCCGTCGCCGCATTCCCGGGCCGCTTGGAAATCCGCGGCTTCGGCGCCGTGCCCAGCCGCCGACTGCCGCTGCGTCCGGCCGGGACCCGGTGATCCTCCGCCCGCTTCACCGGTTTGACACCCCCTCACCGCCCCTTCTATACTGAGGTTTTCGGATATCCCGGATTTTCCCAGTAGTGTGCCGGTTCGGAGCGATTAGCCTGAGCGGCGCGATGTGTCTACAATGCCAAAACGCACATTTCAACCGAACAACCGCAAGCGGGCTAAGACGCACGGGTTTCGGGCGCGGATGAAGACGAGGACCGGCCGGGCGGTGCTGGCCCGGCGCCGGGCCAAAGGCCGTGAGCGGCTTACCGTCAGTGACGAGCGGGCCGTTCGCTACTCGACATAAGCCGATCGACAGCAACGCACGGATACTTTCCTTTCCGAAGTCGGTTCGTATCTTGCGCACCCGCGAGTTTCGCAGGGTTTATGACGAGGGATTGCGGCTGTCCGGCCCATATTTCCGGGCTTTCTGCTGGCGGCGCCCTGAAGCCACCGGTCCCCGCGTCGGGATAACAGTGCCCCGGGCCTTGGGCAAGGCCGTGGCCAGAAACCGGATTCGGCGCCGGTTGCGTGAGGCGATTCGCCTCCAGCTGGGCTCGCTTGGTCCGCAGTGGGACGTGGTGTTTAATCCTCGCACTTCTGTTTTGGACGCGCCGTTTGAAGATCTGCGGCGCGAAGTCGAGAGGGTGTTCCGGCGATGCAGCGCTGTCTGATCTGGTTGCTGCGCTGCTATAA
>FWPU01001575.1_pt1 | contig 67867 bp, 51 predicted proteins | sample 2228361 | NCBI WGS metagenome assembly FWPU01 (sample SAMEA103939777, study PRJEB20133) | metagenome
ATTTTGGACAGTTCGGGTAATGCGATGAATCAGGACGGGGACGGGGTCAACGGGGAGGATCCGGAGGACCGGTACACGGCCACGACTCTGCTGGCGGCCAACGGCCCGCGGGTCGTTGATGCCCACTTCAGTGGGTCGCAGCCACGTCAATTTGACAATATCCGTTTAACATTCGATCGACCGATTGATCCTGCCAGTTTCACAGATGCGGACATCGTTGAGTTCACCGGTCCGAACGGGACGATAGCAACGACCTACTCGGTCCTGGCGGTGGCGGGGTCGAACAATACCCAGTTCGACATCTCCTTCCAGCCGCAGAAACGCGGCGGCACCTATGCGATGACGATCGGGCCGAACATTCTCAGCCTGGATGGCCAGCCGATGAACCAGAACGGCGACGGCGTCAACGGCCAGATCCCCGACGATCGCTACACGGCGACGGCGTATCTGGACACGACGGTCAAACGGCGTTGGGATGTTCGCGCAAACCGTGTCATTCGCGATTATGGCGTAGTCCGATCATATTTGACGCTGACCGAGGCGATCACCATTACTGACTTGGATGTGATGGTCAATATCCGCCACACGGCGACGCGGGATTTGCGGGTGCGGCTGGTCGGGCCGCAGGGGCAATCGGTCGTCTTATTCAACCGGTTGGGCGGCCTGGGGCGTAACCTGCAAAACACGTACTTTGATGGCCAAGCGGGGCAGTCGATACGGGCGGGTCGTGCCCCGTTCGCCGGATCATACCAGCCGCTGCAGTCCTTGTCGGTGTTTGATGGGACCTTGGCCGCGGGACGGTGGATGTTGGAAGTGCGGGACACACGGGGCAGGAACACGGGTCGGCTCGTCTCGTGGTCATTGATTGTTCGAGGCACGATCGATGATGAGGAAGGGGGTGGTCTTGGCGGGATCATGGGCGGTAGTCTCGGCGGGATCATGAGCCTTGGCGGCGTGGGCACGTCAGGGACGCCGAGCTGGTATCTGCCGCCCCCTCCGGCGCGGTTGGGAGTCGACAAGCTGGATGATCTGCTCAGTCCCATCCGCGTCGATGATTGATGGTTTACCGCACGGGCGCACAGGCCGGGGTGTGCGGATGCACGGTTGTAGCGTGTTCGTTTGAAGCAGGTCGTGCACGGGTGGGGCGGTCAGTCTCTATCATGTCGGCATGGAGACGTGGTCCCACTATGGTGTGCTGTGTTTATCCGCATTCGGCGCGGGTATTCTCAATTCGGTGGCCGGCGGCGGGACGTTGCTGACCTTTCCCGCCCTGACCGCAGTGATCGATCCGGCCTTGGCCAATGCGACCAGCACAGTGGCCTTGCTCCCCGGCTCGTTTGCCGGTGCGGTGGGATACCGGCGGGAATTATGGGCATGCCGTCAGTTGGTCGCATGGATGCTCGCCCCAAGCCTGCTTGGAGGGTTGATTGGCGCCTGGCTAGTGGGCTGGGACCGGCAGGCATTTGCGGGGCTAGTCCCTTGGCTGATATTGACGGCGGCCGTGTTGTTTGCCGTGCAGGCTCCCTTGGGGCGGTGGTTGCGGGAACGGATGGCCCGCCGCACGGGTGAGAATAACCCTGCAGCCGGTTCACGCGTGATTGTGCCGGCTACGATCGCCTTCCAGTTCGCCGTGGCGGTATATGGCGGCTATTTCGGCGCGGGTATCGGTATCCTGATGCTGAGTGCGTTGGGATTTTTAGGGGTAGGGGACATTCATCGGATGAACGCCGTAAAAACGTTCCTGGCGGCCATGATCAACACGGCCTCGGTCGCCATTTTCATCATTGCCGATATGGTTATATGGGAATATGCCTTGCCCATGGCCGCCGCGGCCATCGCAGGGGGCTACTTTGGTGCCCGTACCGCCCGTCGTTTGCCGGCGGAACTGGTCCGGCGAACTGTCATTATCATCGCCTTTGCACTGGCGACATATTACTTCATTCGTCCATACGTTTGACTGTTCGTTGCTGCAGCCACACAAACAGCTCGCCGATGCGGCTCAACATCTTGAGAGCAGCTTCGACTGTGTAAGTTCCGGCGAGCATCCCGGCCAGCATCCCAACAGTCATACCGAGAAAGTGGATCACTGGCTCGGCGAGGTGAGGTATCGACAGCAGCTCGGTGGCCCACATCCCGCCGGCGACCATTCCGGCCACCATACCGACGTTGCCTCCCGTGAACATCGCCCAGCCGTGATGTCCGCCCGGCGACGGTCGACGCCCCAGCCACGCCATCGCCGCATTGGCCAGCAGGAGCATTCCGATCCACATTCCGGGCAACGTCCACGGTTGGGTCAGGCTGAAACTGCAGTGCTCACAGTAGACCGCCGGTAACGCCGCACAACCGTTATCCCACCACCAGCCCAGGAGCATCCCCAAGTTACCGAAAGTCAACATTCCCCAGCACATGTCCAGGGCATGCGGGATGTGCCGCCAACGGTGCCAGATCCACGCCAGGACAACGCCCCCTGCGGTGAACCCCGCCGGGATCAGCCACCCATACGGCGGTTGGCGAGCAGCCTCGAGTAAGAGCAACCAGGTTATACCTTGTAGGCCCAACGCCACCGCATGGGCGGCGGCCGCTAGATCCTCACGACTCCCCGACCGATGCGGCCGTGTGCGGCGTGACGCCGCCTCGTCCTCTGGCACTGGCCGTTGCAGGCGTGCGAAGAGCGGCTCCGGCGTGCAATGATCGGGGAAGGTGCTCAGGCGAGTCGCTAAGAATATCAGATACAGGCTGGAAGCGGTCATCAGCAACACGGCGACGATCGGGTGAAGCCAACCCGTGGCGGCCAAGGTCATGCCGATGATGTTATAAGTGACGGCCCAGTAAAGGCTGCGGCGAAGGGTACGCATGGCGGCCCGGCTCAACTGCACCGCCCAGGGGATGACCCGCAGGTCGGCGGCGTACAGCACGGCGTCCGCCGCGACGACCGCCGCATCGGTGCCGCTGGCCAGAGCTATCCCGACGTGGGCACGGGCCAACGCCGCGGCGTCGTTGATCCCATCCCCGATCACCAATGGCCGCCGACCCTGGGATTTGGCCTGATCCACAAGCGCTACTTTATCTTGCGGCAGTACGCCGGCATGGACGTCGGTTATGCCCAGCGTGCCTGGCGGAACGGTACTATCGCCGGTGGCCAACGAGACAGTCAGCCCGAGCTGGCGCAGCTCCTCGACCGCCGCTGCGGCGGTGTCGCGGTACGGCTCGGCCAAGCTCGCCGTGGCTACAAGTCGGCCGTTCCAGGCGATCGCAACCCCGTGGGTTCGTACCTCAGAGGCTCTGGCCGGCGACACTGGCATCGCCGAATCCGGGGCATATTCGAGCGGGGAAGGCTCCGCCGTGCCGCCGGTGCTTGCGGCATCCGGTTGGTAGGGAGTGGGGTTCACCACGCGGGCTATCCATTGCGGCGAGCCGATGTGCAACGTGTGTCGGCCGTCCGTGGCATCGATTTCGGCTACCACGCCGCCGCCGGGGACGACACGCAACGCCGCGATCGTACCATCGGCAGGCTCCATAGCGTCGGTCGGTGCGATCCTGTCAAATGCACGGGCGAAAGGATGATCGCACCGCTGTTGCACAATGGCTATCCAGTATAGGAGCCGCTGTCGATTCCGGCCCCGTACGGACATCTTCAGGTTGGTCAGCCGCAATTCGCTTTCCGTCAGGGTGCCGGTTTTGTCGAGGAAAACGTGATCGACCTCGGCCAGTCGCTCGATCGCGTCGCCGCGCCGCACGATCAGGCTGCGTTCAGCCAGCCGACCAAGGGCATTCCACACGATGACCGGTGCGGCGATCCCCACCACGCAGGGACAGGCCACGAGCAGAACGCTCATGCTGTAAAAAAGCGCGGTTGGCCAGCCCCCATCGTCCCAAACCGTCCAATAAGCAAACGTCGCCGCTGCTGTCAGGATGACCAGGGGAACCAGCCACCGCCCGAGGCGATCTGCCTGGGCCTGGATGCTGATTGGATGCTGCCGAGCTCGCTCAACGATCTGTAAGAGCGTGTCCACTTGCCGTTGTCGGCCGGCGGTGGTCGCCTCGACGACCAGCAGGGCGTCGTGGGAGATGCTGCCGGCCCAGACGCGGTCGCCGGGCCGGCGGAGGGTCGGGAACGGCTCGCCGCTAATCACGGCGGATGAGACCAAGCCAATCCCGCGGCGGATGATGCCATCTACCGGAATCATTTCTCCCGGTCGCACTGCGACAGTATCGCCGGGCTGGATGATGTCAACAGGCACCGTCTGTTCGCGACCCTGGGGGTCGAGCCGGCGACAGGAGGTCAGCTCATCCCCCCAAACCGCCGCTCCGGCGACCGCCGCCGCACGGGCGCGGGCACCGATCAGCTTCCCTAACGTGTAAACCACTAACAGGATCGAGACGACTTCCCAATAGATTTTGCCTGCCCCAGTCAAATGAGCTTGCAAAGACGCCGCAAAGGCTCCGATCAGAGTGACGACGAACAGGGCCTCGATGGTCAGCCGCCCGCGGCGTAGCTCCTGCCAGGCGGCCCGTGCCAGGGGACCGCCCAGGAGGAGCATCACGGCCACTGTGGCCGCTAGCATCAACCGTTCTACAAACACGCGGGCCGCAGCCGGGACATCTTCATGGAGGTTAAGAGCCAAACCAAAAATCATTGTTTGACCGATCACCAACAGGGCGATCCCCAACCGCCAACCCAGGCCGCTCGGGAGGGCATCGGACTTCGCCGCCCGAGCGGCATGCCGCTCCTGTCGCTGCTGCTCCCCCAGGCTCAAACAGCCGTAACAGCAATAGTGGGCCGCGGGTTGACCCGGCCAGGGTCGGCCACATAACCCCTGATCTGGCAAGTCGTTACCGCAATAATCGCATCGCCGCGTCATGGAGGGATCGTCGAAGCCTCGGCCAGGTGGACGCCGTAGCGTCTGCGGCTGCGAATGGATCATCTTGCCCAGCAATCGTTTAGGGTCACCGGTCGGATCATCTTGTGTCGCCATCAATTAGAGGGATTGGACGCATCATCTTGCAACATAATCACTTAGGAGCATCAGCCTACTTGGCCGGCGTCGCGGCCGGCGGGGACGGGGCGCCGGGATCGACGTAGTCGAGGGGAATTTTCAGCAGCTCGGCGGCGGTGACCGGCTGGGTGCCGTTGGCCTTGCGGCTCCCCTCCGCGGCCCGGGCAGCCCGGACGGTCGCCGCAACTATGGCCGGCGGCTTGTCCTTGTCGGCCGCATTTGACCAACTGTTGCGGATGTACGTCAAAACGGCCGCAATTTCATAATCTTTGAGCACATGCCCCTGGCTGGGCATGACGCCGTTGTAGGTGCGGCCTTTGACGGTGATCGGGCCGCTCAGGCCGTAGAGGACGATGCGGGCCAGCCGGGCCGGCGACGCCTGCTCCCCGGCGACCCACTCAGAGCCGTCCAGCGGCGGAATGTTCTGGGCGATGTTCCCCTGGCCGTTGGGCTGGTGGCACGCCGCACAGATGGCGGCATATCTTTGTTCGCCGATTTTCATCAATTCCGGCACGGTCTGCGGGTCGGGATCGGGGGGCGGCGGTAGGCGCTGCCGCGTAGCGGCGTTGCTCAGGTCGCTGCGGTCGTACACGTCGGCCCGGAAATCGGCGGAGTTGGTGCCGAGATAGTAGCCCCCCCACATCAGTAACCCCGCCGCCACCACCGCCACCCAAAACGGCACCGGTTCAAACCCGTCGTGCGGTTCGGCGTGCTCGCGGGCCAATACGTCCAACATCCGCTGGATGGTGTCCCGTTCCTCATCCGGAACTTCCGCAACTGGTGCCGGCGGACCTGTCCACGCCGGTGACGGCTCCGGCGACGTGTTCGGGGATGCAACGCTCATTCTTTCGCCTCCGGCAACGGCGTTTCCGCCTTACGCAACGACAAGAGGTAGGCCACCAACGCTTCCGCCTCGGCAGTAGGTACAATCTGCCATTCCTCCTCTTCCGTCGTCAGCCAAAACTCCAGCAACTGCTGCTTGGCGGTGGGGGTGTTCCAATCAGCAACCCCATCGCGATGTTCTGCCAGGTAGCGGCTTTTGATGGCTTCTCCTTGCTCCTGAAGGATCACCTCCCACTCGGCGGGCGACGGTCGCCAGCGATACCCGGGCCGCACAGTCCATTCTCGCCCCAGCGGCAATGCCTTGGCCGACCGTTCCCCTACCACCCGCTGCTTCTCATAGAGGTATGCAAACGACGGCATGATGCTCCAGGAATTGAACGCCCGCGGGTTGAAAGTGTGGATGTGCTGCCACAGGGCAGAATAGCGGCTACCGACATTAGCCAGGTCTGGCCCGGTCCGCATCGTACCCAACATCGTCGGCTGGTCGTAAATGTAGTCCCGCGAGACGTTACGACGTTGACCCCAACCGCGGCGGATGTCCGCCCCCGTCCGCATGGTTCCGGTCGGGTCTTCCCACCAGTTGCCAAAACGCTCGCTGCGTACCTGCTGACTATGACAGTACATGCAACCGTTTTTCTGGTACACCCGCATGCCGGCCAGTGCCAGCCCCTCCAGCGGCCGCGGGTACAGCTCGCCGTCCTCGACCGGGTGCGGCGGCTGATCCTGCAACTGCCAGAACGGGAACAGGATCAGGCCCAGCCAGCTCGAGGTAAAGGTCATCAACGCGCCCACAAAAATCACCATTCCCCGATCCATGACGGCTACTCCGGAGCGTCGCCCCACCGGCGGCCTGGTTGCGGCCCCGCAAGGCGGGCGAACGAATCCCTCAACGCCCCTGTCCGGGGCACAGGTGCGATCGCAGATCCGCACAGGCCGGCGACGATCATCACGCCCTCCCGGCGGCGACGAGCTGGTCCTCCTGCCGCTCCGTCGCCACCAGCGGCCACGGCGGCGTCGCAAACAGCGTCGGACCACTGCCGCGACGCTGACCCCAGCCTAACAGGTTCATCACCACCAACGCCGCAAACGCCAAATGACCGACGGTCATCAGGCTTCCGCCGATGCTCCGCAACGCCAAATAGGGCTGAACATAGGCCACGATATTCGCAAACGGTACATTCGGGTTGTTCAACATCCGCCCCTGCCACCACCCGGCAATCGACAGGCTGGCAAAATACAGCGTGATCCCGACCGCACTGCACCAGAAATGGATGCGGATCAGTCGGCTACTAGCCCATTCCCTACCGGTCAGACGCGGTATCATGTAGTAAAACAGCCCGAACATGACCATCGCGAAAAAGCCATAGGCTCCCAAATGGGCGTGGCCGACGGTGTAGTGCGTGAAATGGGCCACCTCGCTGAAATCCTTGAGCGACTCGATCGAACCCTGGAAGCTCACCGCGGTGTAGGCGATGGCCCCAAACACCGTAAAGCGCAACGCCGGGCTGTACTTCAGACGGTGGAAATGGCCGATCATAGTCATGTGATGATTGATGGCCACGGCGATGACCGGGATGAACATCATCATGCTGCCGACGGTGCTGGCGGTGGCCAGCCACGCCGGGATCGGCCCGCCAATCAGGTGGTGCATCCCCGCCCAGGAGTAAAACAGGGCTAACGCCCAAAAGCCGGTGATGCTCAAATAGTAGCTATGGATCGGCCGTCCCAATACCTTGGGAATGATGTAATAGGCCGCACCCACGCCAATCGGGGTAAGCCACAGACCCAAAAAGTTGTGGTTGAACCACCAATTGACGATCGGCTGCACCACACCTGTGGCCGGCGTCCAGAAAATCATCAGTACGGCGACGGTGTATAGCCATGGGAACCAGAAAATAGCCGCCAAGATGTACCACTGGGTGACATAGACGTGCATTTCGCGGCGACGGGCAAATGTCGCCGCCACCCACGCGGACACTAGCCCCACTCCCGCCACGAAAAACGGCTGGGCGTAGGTCGGGGCATCCAGCCACTCGACCGATTGGCCGTCCCCCAGTAGGATCCCCCCCACCGCCAGCAATGTGGCGATGTTCCATAACAGACAAGCCACGTACAGGAGTCGCGGGTAGATCAGCTCGACCCGGGCCAGGCGGCACATTAGCCACAAACAGGCTGCCATCGCCGCCAGGGACGACCAGCCCAACGCCACTGCCTGCAAGTGGGCCATGCGGACCCGCCCGAACGTCAGCCAACTGCTTCCGGTGAGGAAATACGGACTATGCAGCTTGATCGATGCGATCAATGCCAACAACGAACCGATCAGCAGCCATGCCACCGCCGTGGCGGAGAAAGCCAGCACCGGGCCGCGGCAGGAGCGATCGATGGTCGCCCGTTCCCATGCGGCCTGTTGCCGGGCGGACGCCGCCACTTCCACACGCTGCATCACTTCCACCGCCATCGCTCAGCGGCCCTCCACGGTCCCATCGGTCCGTTGACCAATCACTTGGACGCCTTGTCGTCCCTCACCGCTCCGGCGGCCCCGGCGGCTCGCCCGGAAAACTGTCGGTCGGCTCCCCGACCGGCTCATCCGGCCCGAAAATCGACAATGCCCCCCGTTGGAAGTTGTCGAACTGGCCGGTGCGGAACGCCCAGCCCAACGCCAGCACGGCGGCCCCGCCGAACAGGATGATCGATCCGACCACCGTGCCCAGCACGGCAATATCGACCGGATTCATCGTCGCTGCCTCCGCGATGGTAGGACATCCTGCCGTGCCCCATCGTTGTGCGGTGCCCCATCATTGTGCGGTGACTCACCGCTGTGCCGTAAAATCCATATCATTTCTTGGGTTGCGTTGCTTTCTCCTCGAGAACCAGCGGCGGTCGCGGAAACGGCAGGCGGTCGGTTTCGCTCGGCAGTCGGCTCAGCAGTTCGGCTTCGGCGGCCGCAACCGGCATTTTGGCCCCGCTACCGGGCCGACCCTCTAGAATCGCCTGGTTTTTGGCCCGCAATTCCTCGAGCTTGAAGCGGGGATCGACCAGCTCCTCGCCATTAGATCCTCTGGTCTGTGCTCTGTCGTATGACGAGTAGTACGCCAGCAGCACCAAGGCCGCGAACAGGAACAACGCCAAAACGGTAGCCAGTACAGTCAGGTACGGAAAGCCGTTCGAGCTTCCGTTAGCCGCACCGTTGGATCCATTGGCCGCAGCGTCAGGCTCGCCGCCGGGGTGATAAACCGTTGACACGGTCAGGTCCTCTGTCTGCTCCACTGCTGTCTGCCATGTAACTGATTGTGCGACAATAGGTTATGGTGTTTCGTTCACGTAACCGATCGTCTCGTTCAAACGGGCGTCCCTGATCGGGATCAGCGGCGTCCGTTGCAGGCCGTAGGCGATGGTGGCGACGAGCAGAGCGGCGAAAAACACGATCGCCGCGGCGTCTAGCCAGTGCGGCCGCACCGTATCAGGGTGCAAAACCGGCAGGATCTGCCAGTACAGGTCATAGGCATGCATCAGCAGGATCAAGGCCGCCGCCGCGCCGAGCCACAGCGGATGTCGCTTGTGCTTTTGCGGCAAGAGCATGAAAAACGGTACGACGAAGTAAAACACTGGCAGCAGCATGGTCATTTCGTACCATAACCCGTTGCGCCGCAACAGATAATATTGCGTCTCTTCCGGCATGTTGCCGTACCAGATGAGAAAATACTGCGACATGGCGATGTAGGCCCAAAAGATGGTCAGGCCGAACATCAATTGCCCCGCCGCGTGCAGGTGCTCCACCGTGATGGTCCGGCGGAGGTATCCCCTGGCATGCAGTGCCAGCACCGTCAGTACGGCGACCGACAGGCTCCCGCGGATGCCGCCGACCCAAAAATAGACGCCGTAAATGGTGCTGAACCACGTATATTGCAGGCTCATTAGCATGTCGAATGCGAAAAATGTTGCAGTGATACCAAGTAAAACGACTCCGAGCGGCGACCAGCGTTGCATGCGGCGGGTCAGCACGGCCCCTCCCTCGCTGTCCTGGCGAATCGACCACTGCCGCATCAGGCAGGAAAACGCCAGCCACACGGCGAAATACACCGCAAACCGCGCCAGCACAAACGGCGTGGCAAAGTAGAGCTTTTTGACGTGCCAGACATGGGCCAGATGTTCCTCCGTTGGCTCGGGGCCATGAATGAAGGCGTACCACTGGTGCAACTGTCCGCCGAAGATGCCCGCCAGAAGGGGCAACAGCAATAACCCCAGCGGGATCAGGGCCCGGTGCACGTTCTCGTGGATCCGCCGCAGTCCCACCGACCAGCTCGCGTCGCTGACGTGGTGGATCAACGTCCAAAATAGTGCCCCCAACGCAGCGTCCAACGCGAATACGTATCCAAACAGGTAAGAGTGAAAAAACTGGCGACCATCCACAAATGGTCCCAGAAACAGCGCCAGTCCGGCGATGGCCATGATTATCCCCGCACCACGCAAGACGGTATCCGCCCGCCGGCCGAGGGGGGACACGTCGTCCGGCAGTCCCGTCGGATACGACCAGCGGTCGTAGGGGTTGCCATTCGAACCGTTCGTTGCAAGCGCGGAGTTACTGTCCATCGTGATCCCGCTCATCTACGCAAAACACATTAAGGTTTGTCGATTTCCGGGTGTCCGGCGGCGTATTGCAGGACGCGGATATAGGCAATGATGGCCCAGCGGTCCTGGACGCTGACCTGGTGGGCGTAGGCGGGCATGTTCCGCACGCCGTGGGTGATGCTGTGGAAAAGCTGCCCGTCCGGCTGCGACTGCATATCTGGCGTGGTCAGGTTGGACGGCGGCACGCTCAGGCCATAGGCCCCGACGATCCCGTAGGCCGCATCGGCGCCGCCGCCGCGACCGCTGCTGCCGTGACAGACCGCACAGTGCACCTCGAACTGCTGCCGGCCACGCCGGATCAGACTGGCCCAACCGTTGGCCTTGCGAACCGCATACTCCGGAATGTGGTTGACAAAGTAACCCTCCCCCACCAGGCGGCCGTCCTGCCACTGCGGCCCAGCGGGTACGGTCTGGCCCCCTTCCTGCCGCACCGCCTGCGGATTAGCGATGCCGGTGAAATACCGCCGGTCGGCGTGCACAAAATCCGGATGCGGCAGGTCGTGATAACCGGCATCGGCAAAGGAGTCCGTCCCGTCGTAGGGGATAGTGCCGGCGGGGGGCAGCCGGCTGGCCCGACCATCGGCAAAGAAGCGGCTGGCCCCCTGGCTGATATATTTGGGCTGATATTTCATGTCGAGAAAGAAATGCCACGGCGGGGACTCGCTCCGCTGGCCGCGAACCCCCAATATCCCCACCACGACGCCGAATGCACCAAACAACGCCGTCAGCAGGTAAAGCCAGCTCATCAGCCTACCTGCCCGTACGGCCATGACGGTCAACACCACCGTGACAGCAAGCAGCAGGCCGCCGGTCACCAAAATGGCCGTCAGAAGAATATTCATGAAAACGTCTGCGTCCATCAGGTACATCGTTGCACCACCTCCGGCCGCCGCTAGTCCTATTGGCACGTCTGACCGCGCGACGTCATCGTGTCGTCAGTCTGTATCATCAGGCCGCCTCATTTCATTTGGTCGCCGCTACGGGGATCGTTCGTATCAGCGTTCGATCACGGCCACATGTTCTCCTCCCAGCGACCGCAGGAACTCCCGCGTCCGGTCCGGGTCGAACTGCGGGTCTGTGGCCTCAATGGTCAGGAAAAAGCCATCTTGCATCACCCGCCCGAAGGTGGGATGGGCGTCCAGTGGGTGGAACAGTCGCGGCAGGCCGCACAAGCCAATTAGGGCCAACAGGGTGAAGAATCCGGCGAATAGCACGGTCATTTCAAAAAATATTGGAACAAAAGCTTCCCACGAGCGGTATTCCTTGCCGCCGACGATGGTGGGGTAGTAGTAGGCCATCAGGTAAAACTGCAAGGTGGCGGCGGCGGCCAGGCCGGTCAAGCCGCCGGCCAGGGTGAACAGCGGCAGGCGGCTGCGACCGCGACCGATGGCTTCCTTCATGCCATGAACGTAAAAGGAGGTCCAAGCGTCCAGGCGGGTGTAGCCGGCGGCGCGGGCCTGGCGGGCGGCGGTTAGCAGCTGCCGCTCGTTGGCAAACTCGGCGACCGCTCCCCACGGCTGGCCGCTCCCTTGCGGCGTCGCCACAAAGGCGGGCACCGGCGAGGGGCTGGGCGGCACCGTCTCCCGCGGACGCGCTGGCGGGCCGTATTGCGCTGCCAATGCGTGGTCCGGCGTCGGATACTCCCCGTCCTCGCCCCGAAGATACGCCCGATCCGGCACAAAATGGTAGTGCGGATGGGCCATCGGCAGCACCCCCTTGACCTCCGCCATGGCGATCAAGGGCAAATATCGCAGAAACAGCAGGGTGAGCGTGAAAAACAAGCCAAAGTCCCCGACCATCTGCAGCCAGTCCACCCAGCTCGGGTAATACCGCCCCCAGCTCGCCGGCAGATAGTCATGGTGCAGCGACTGCACGATGATCACAAACCGCTCGTACCACATCCCCACATTGATGCAGGTCACGGCGATGAGGACAAACCACGGCGTCTGCCGGCACCACCGCACCCAGAACACCTGCGGCACTACCAGGTTGCAGCCGACCATCACCCAGTAGGCCCAGGCGTACTCGCCGGTCGCCGCACGGTTGACAAACGTTTGCCACTCATAGGGGTTTCCCGAATACCAGGCGATGAACAGCTCCATCGCGTAGGCGTAACCGACCATCGAACCGGTGGCCAGCAGGAACTTGCACATCACGTCAATGTGTTTGACGGTCACCAAGTTGTGGAGGCGGTACGCCGCCCGGGCGGGGATCATGCACTGCAGGACCATGGCGAAGCCGCCGAATATCGCCCCCGCCACGAAATACGGCGGAAAGATCGTCGTATGCCACCCCGGAATGATCGACGTGGCAAAATCGAAGCTGACCACCGAGTGCACCGATAGCACCAGCGGCGTGGACAGCCCGGCCAGCATCAAATACGCCACCTCGTAGTGTCGCCACTGCCGGGTGCTACCCCGCCATCCCAGTGATAGAATCCCGAAAATGACCTGTCGCATGCGGCTTTTGGCCCGGTCCCGCAGCGTCGCCAGGTCCGGAATCAAGCCCACATACCAAAATATCAGCGAGATGGTGAAATACGTGCTGACCGCAAACAGGTCCCACATCAACGCCGAGCGGAAGTTCTGAAAAATGTGGTTCGGATTCGGCAAGGGGAACATGAACCAGGCGTACCAGAAGCGGCCGACGTGGATCCCTGGGTAAATCCCGGCACAAATTACCGCGAAAATGGTCATCGCTTCCGAGAAGCGGTTGATGCTGGTCCGCCACTTCTGCCGGAACAGGAACAATATCGCCGAAATGAGCGTCCCGGCGTGGCCAATCCCGATCCAAAAGACGAAGTTGGTGATGTCGAAGGCCCAGTTGACTGGGTTGTTCGACCCCCAAATTCCAACGCCGGTTGAAATGAGGTAGGTCGCGGCCAGCACGCCGCCGGTCAACAGGCCGGAGGCAACAATCAAGGCTGGCCACCACCAATGCGGCTGCGGCCGTTCGGTGATCGAGCTGATCTGCTCGGTGATCGAGGCATAGGTGGCGGGGCCCCAGACCAGCGGGATCCGTGGCAACGGCTCGGGGAACCGCGGCCCCGCGTCGCCCCCGACGGCGGCATGAGTTTCCGTCCCAGCGGCGGCGTGGCCCTCACTCCCGGCAACCGCCGGCCCGGTTGTCATCATGTTGCCACTATTGCCATTGCTGTCGGTTGGCATCATCGCGGCGGCGTCCCCATCACGATTTTGAGAGCTATTGCCATAACTCCTTATCACCTATCAACTTGTGGCCACCGACTCGATCTCGGGGTTCGGGTTGCGTAAGCGGGGCAAATAACTGGTCCGCGGCTTGGTATTCAGTTCCCCCAGCAGGAGGTACTCGCCGGCACGCAGTTTGGCCCGATAGACCGCGCTGTTCGGATCCAGCAGGTTGCCGAAGATAATGGCCTGGGTGGGGCAGGCGGCCTGGCAGGCAGTTTTGACCAGTCCGTCCGGGACGATGACCCGCCCGCGGCGGTCCAAGTCGTAACCGGCGGCTTTCGGGTCGCGCGGCTTGCGGTACGCCGACGGCGGCCCCTCCGGCTGGAAGGACGGGTCGATGGGGATCGACCGCCGGCCCTGGGCGACTTCCGCGGCGGCGATTTTTGCCCCGGATTTGGCCCGTTCCAACCGTTGCACGCAATAGGTACACTTCTCCATCACGCCGCGCATGCGTACGGTCACGTCCGGGTTTTTGAGCATCCGCAGCGTCTCGGGCATCAGGTGCGTGGTCAGGGCGGCTCCGCCGCTAGCAAACGGCGTCGGTATTCGCAGCTCGTCCAGCGGCCGCTTGTTATAGTCAAACCAGTTGAATCGTCTGACTTTATAAGGACAGGCGTTGGCACAGTAGCGGGTGCCGATGCAGCGGTTGTACACCTGCAGGTTAAGCCCTTCGTCGCTGTGGACGGCGGCGTTGACCGGACAGACCTGTTCGCAGGGAGCCTGCTCGCAGTGCACGCAGGCTACGGGCTGCGAAACGATCCGCGGGTTGTCGTCGGCATGCTGGCCGTCCGGCGAGGAAAAATACCGGTCGATGCGGATCCAATGCATCTCCCGGTTCCGCTGGACCTCGTATTTGCCGACCACGGGGATGTTGTTTTCTGCCTGACAGGCGATCACGCACGCACTGCAGCCGGTGCAGACGGACAGGTCGATGACCATGCCCCATTGGAATGGGCTATCGAGGATCTCCGGACGGGCCAAATCGAGCGGGAAGCGGCGTTGCTTGTCGCGGGCCGGGCCGCGCGGCGGCGGTTCGTGGCCATAGCCGGCCTGAAACCCCCGCCGCAGGTCTGATTCTGTCAGGTGTCCGTCCGGCGGCAGGCCGATCGCGGGTGTGGCGGCCGCATCGGATGGCGGATGCTCTCGCCCCGCTGAGGGGTGGCCGGCGGCGGAAGGGCTGCCGGGGGCGGCTGCCCTGTGTGTGGGGGCCAACGCCGAGGGTGTCGTTTCCCGGACGATATCGCGGCCCTGCGGGATGACGCCGTGTTCCTGCGTCGTCACCAGCGTCTGCTTCTGCCCAGTTTTCTGCAGGCGGACGCCGGAGAGGATGTACATCGCGGCGGTAGTCCGCAAGGGGAAGACATTGGTACCGCCGCCGCCGGGCACGCGGGCGATCCGCATTTCGCCGCACTGGCCCATCGGCAGGGCGATGGAGTAGTCCGCCTGGCCGGGAAGGATATACACGGCTGTCTCAATGTTCCCTCCGCTAGCCGTGGTGAGGCGGACCACGTCCCCCTGGCTTAAGCCCAAGACCCGGGCTGTCTGGGGACTCACCCATGCGGCGTTGTCCCAGACCAGCTTGGTGATCGGGTCGGGCAACTCTTGTAGCCATGGGTTCCACAGGTAGCGGCCGTCGTAGAGGGTGTTGTCCGGATGGAACGTTACCTCCAGCGACTCGGGACGAGGCGGCGTGAGTCGCTCGGGGATACTCCGCGCAATGGCCAAGGGCTGAATGGTCGGCCGCAGCGGTTTGCGGCGTTGACGATCCTGCTCCGGGAGCAAGAAACCGAGCTGTTTGTACTGGGCAAAAGCCACGGCGAAGTCGTCCTGGTTAACGGTGCGGCCGCTGCGGGCGGCGAAGGTCTGACGTACCAGAAGTGTTGCGGCGGAGCGGGCCGCGGCCGCCGTGACCACTGGCTGACCATCCTGCGGGTGGGGCAGGCGGGTCAGCAAGGCCAGCAACTCCAGGGCACTGCGGCCGCCGCGGGTACTGCCGTCCGCTTCGGTGGAGGAGGTTTCGCCGAGTGGTAACGGTTCGATCAGGGGCTGTACGCAGCAGAGGGTGCCGTCACTGGTCTCGGTGTCCCCCCACGATTCGAGATAATGGGCTTGGGGCAGGTGCCAGTCGCAGACTTCGGAGGTGTGGTCGAAGTACAGCCCCAAGCGGACGGTCACGGCGGCATGCCGCAGGGCTTCGGCAAAACGCACATCCGCCGGGGCGTTGAGCACCGGGTTGCCGCCAACGATGACGAGGGTCTGGATCTGGCCGCCGCGGAGGACCTGGGCGAGCTCGGTCAGTCCCGGCTCGAGCATTTCCGGCGGCGGCGGCAGGTAGGCAAGGGCGTCGTGATTGCCCAACGCGGCATTGATCAGGTGGGCTATGGCCTGGACCCAGGCCGGTAGCCGGTAGCCGCAAATGACTGCCGCTCGCTGCCGTCGGCTTGTCAAATCCCGGGCCACGGGCGCTAGCCACCGTCGGGCCTCTGCTGGCAGCTCCGCTTCGAGCCGTAGCGGCGGCAGCTTCAGGCCGTGCTTTTGCCGCAGCTCCTCCGCCAAAGCGACGAGCCACGCCCCGATCAGGCCTGCCGGCAGCCGCAGGCGATGATCAGCCATCGTCCCGGTGATGGTATAAGTGGACTCCACCACATAGAGACGATTCATCCACGCGGCAGTGGCCTGGCGACGTTGTGCAAACTGACGAGCGTAGGTCACCGCGTCCGGATCAATCCCCAAAAAGTCGCTGTCACAGGCCAACAGGCAGTCGAGGCGGGCGAGGTCATAGCGGCACAGCAGTTTCTGCCCGAAGGCGATCTCGCTGCCGCGGAGGACTTCTGAATAGTCGAGCGGTTCGTAGGTGAACCAGCGGGCTTGGGGCAACGTCTGCCGGATGTGCTCGCGGATGTGACGGAGGGAGGGGGAGGGGGTCTGGTCGGTGAGGATGGCTAGTCCGGCGCCACCGGTCTGTTGCCAGCGTGCGGCCCAGGTGCGGGCCAGGCGGTCGAAGTCCTCCCAGCGGCGGGGGGATCGTCGCTCCCGCACGCCGGCCAGGGGTCCCAGCACCCGATCGGGGCTATAGAGGTCGTAAATGGAGGCTTGGGCCAGGGCGTCGGTGCTGCCGCCGCTGGCGGGGTGACGGGGATGGCCTTCGATTTTGGTTGGCCGGCCGTCGTGGCTTTCGACCAGCAGGGGTAAGGCGCCGCCGGGGCGGGGCTGGGCCGTGGCGTAAAACGTCGGTAAACCGTGTATAACGTGTCCGAGTTGGTCGTCCGGTACCGCGGCGTATGGCAGGATCTCCAGCGGCGGTCGCCGGCAGCCCGCTAGGCTGACCACGGTCGCCGTGGCGGCCGCGAGGGAGAGGAATTGCCGACGGTGCAGGGTTCCGAGAGCCGGGGATTCGTCCCGGAACTCCGCCACGCCTAGGCCATCGTAGACGTTCTCGTAGCCTGGGAATTCATTGTTCAGTATGGCCGAAGTCCGCTCCGGACCACGAACGTATGCCGCCGGCTCCTTCGAGGTCATCGCCAGGATTCCTCCGGCTTGCGGGATGATGATCTATGGGTCGCCTGACGGTCGCCGCGCCCACGCACGGCCGGTCTTGTCGCGACGGTTCCAGCTAACGGTGACAGCCTTGGCAGTGCTGCGGCGGTTGCACCTGATACTGCTGTTTGATGTCAAATCCGATATCCAGTTGCGTTTTGCCCCGCTCCGGCGACCAAGTCAGGTTCGTCACTTGCTCAACTGGCCGCAGGTGCTTTTCCGGCTGCGTGTGGCACTGCAGACACCAGCCCATCGACAGCGGCTGATCGTGCCAGACCGCCTTCATTTCGTGCACCGGTCCATGGCACGACAGGCAAGAAATCCCCTTGTTCACATGCACGGCGTGGTTGAAATAGGCGTATTCGGGCAGCTTGTGCACCCGCTGCCAGGGGACGGCGCCGCCGGTCTCGTAACTTTGCCGCACCAGGGCCAGCAGGGGACTGTTCCCCTTGACGTTGGCCTTGCGGGGATTGTGACAGTTCATGCACACCTGAGCAGTCGGCACTGAGGCGTGCGGCGAAACAAACACCGTCTGATGGCAATAGGTGCAGTCCATCCCCAGCCGCCCGACGTGCAGCTGGTGGGAAAACGGCACCGGCTGCGGCGGCTGGTAACCCACTCGGGTATAACCGGGTAATGCGTAGTAATACCAGCCAACGATGAACAGGGCCAGTCCGGCAACAAAACCGACCGCTACCTGGCGGATGATGCGATCGCTGCGATGTGTGAAGATGACTGGCACCGCTGGCTCTCCCGCGGGCGGCATGGCGGCGACGAGCCTTGGCCCACGATGCCGCCGCATATCCATCAACCGGTACGCGCGACTTTACGCCCCACTTTGTGAAACTTTTCACAAAGTATCCTAAACGATGGCTCCACCCGTCGGCAAGGGGCACGGTCACATTTTTGCGGTTGACATCGTGAAAACTACGACGGACGGTGCGCGACCGGTTGCTAGATGGCATGTGTCCGCACTTGTGGCAGAGCTTGCCGTCGATCCACTGCAAGTGGGCATGTCGCCGCAATCAGTCCGGACCCTGGATCGCCGGTTTTACCTCGGAGACGAACAATTCCCGCAGGCGGGCGTGCAAGGACTCGGGCAGCGGCGGCAATGCACTGGCGGCGGCGTTGCTCTGCACCTGCTCGGCGTTCCTTGCCCCGGGGATGACCGTGGTCACCGTCGGGTGGTCCAGGCACCATCGCAACGCCAACTGCGGCAACGGTATCGTCGCGGGCATGATCCCCCGCAGCTTCTCGACCAGCTCCAGACCCTTCTCGAATCCTAGTCCGGCGAAGGTCTCGCCGACGTTGAACCGCTCGCCGCGACGGTTGAAATTCCGGTGGTCATTGGGCGGGAAGGTGGTCTGCGGCGTGTAACGGCCCCCGAGCAGGCCGGAGGCCAGCGGCAGGCGGACGATCACCGCTACGCCACGCTGCCGGCATTCCTCCAGCAGGCCGCTCAACTGCGGCGTCTGCCGGAAAATGTTGAAGATGATCTGCAGCGACCGGCAATCCGGCTGCCGCAGGCACTCGCGGGCCTCGGCCACCGACTCGACGCTCGCTCCAAATCGGGCGATTTTTCCCTCACGCTGCAGTTGCCGTAATGTGTCCCACAGCACGGGGTTGCGAATCTGCTCCATCGGCAGGCAGTGCAACTGGACCAGGTCGAGGCGATCGAGGCCGAGCCGTTGCAGCGACCGCTCCACGTGCTGGCGGATAACGGCCGGCTCGAAGTTGCGGGGCCAACCCGGGTCCGGGAAGCGGCCAAACTTAGAGGCGATAAAGAACTGCTCGCGGTTGCGGCCCCGCAGGAACCGGCCGATAAGGGTCTCGCTCCGCCCCAGGCCGTAGACGTCGGCAGTATCCAGGAAATTGATGCTGCAGGCCGCGGCGGTCTCGAGGATTTCCTGGGCGGTGCTTTCGGGCATGTCGCCCCACTGGTCGCCGCCGAGCTGCCAGCAGCCCAGACCGATTTCCGATACGGGCACGCCGTCGAAGAGCCGTTGCCGCATCCGGGGGGCCTCCCTCACGCCGTGTGGTTGCGTCTGTGATTCACAATCAACAACTCATTGCCATGCTTGAAGTTACGGCAGATACAAGTATCCGGCCAGCCGATTGGCACGCTGAGAGTTACGGCAGATACAAGTATCCGGCCAGCCAGAACGGCAGGGCAATCATGACCGGAATGATGATGATGGTGATGATTGCCACGAGTACCGCGAGGATGGCCGGCGGGGCGTCGGCGGACGTCGCTACGGGATTTTCTGGAGGGGTCATGGCGGATTGATCCACGGGGGGAAGAGTGGTTGCGGCGGCCGCCGTCAGGTCGTCCGCCACGGTTAGCGATATGCCGGAGCGGGCGGGACGCCAAGCCCGGCTGGCCGCGGCGTTTTGGATTAGCCATCGGCTGATGCGGGGCACGGGTGTCGTCAGCGGAGCAGGTCGAGGATGTTGGACCGCATGGCCGACAGTGCGGGGACCAGTCCGCCGAGCCGCCCCATGATCAGGGTGAAGAGGAAGCCGGCCGCCAGGATCGGTCCATCGACGATCATGGTCAGGGTAACGCTTTTGCCGCCGCCCTGGCCGCCGGAGAGGGTGCTGGTGGCCTCCCAGCCGTCGGCCAATAGCCCCAGGCAGCAGCCGAACAGGCCGCCGACCGCCGCGATCGCCAGCGACTCCAGCATGAAGCAGATGAGGATCTGCCAGCGTTTGAAGCCGAGGATTCGCAGCACGGCGACCTCCTTGAGCCGGGCGGCGATCGAGGCAAACATCGTGTTCATCACGCCGAACACGCCGCCGACCGCCATGATCACCGCCACCAGGACGATCGCCGAGAGGAACTGTTCGTTGGTCCGGGTCAGCTCGCGGTAATAGTCCGGTTCGGCGAAGGCTTTCAGCTTGGCCTGCTCGTACACCTCGGTCAGGTACCAGGCCATCGCCTTGGCGGATTCTTCGGAATCGTCCTCCATCCGCAGCACCAAAGTGGTAAACTTGTCCCCTTTGCCCGAGGCCCGGACGACCGGGTTGTCGCTGCCGGTCCAGATTTCCGAGCCGTAGGCCGTGCCGCCGGTCTTCATGATGCCGACGACCTTCCAGTAGCGGTCGCCAACCTCAAAGGTGTCCCCCACTTCCAGGCGTTTTTTGCCAAGGTCCTCCCCCAGAATGGCGGCGACCCCCTGGCCAACGGTACATTGCAAGTATTGCCGTCCGTCCGGGGCGGGGGGGCCGGGATCAATGGCGTTGGCATCGAACCAGCGGCCGCCGGGTTCCAGCTCGATGTTGTGCACCGCCGCACCGATGCGGACGTCCTGAAACGCCCGGATTTGCAGGAACCGGCGGCGGGGAAACTCCCCCGGCGGCGTCGGTACCGCCTGGTTCATCACCAAATAGGCCTCCCGGCTGGCCAGATACACCGTTCCCGGCAGGTCCCGCGGCGTGTCCGGCGGCAGGCGACGCACCGTCCCGTCCGGTTCGATGATCGCCCGGGCCACCCCCACCGGGCCAATCGGCCGCCCCGCCGCATCTGACGTAATGACAAGCCGCTCGACGTTATCGGCGTCGCCGCGGGCCATGTTGCTGAACAGCTCGTCGGTTGAACCCTCCGACAACACCAGCACGTTGCCGGGCACCCCCGTGCTCTCGTTGAGCTTGTACATCCCGTTGACAAAGGCCAAAAGGATGATCACCAGGCCGACCACCACCGTGAAAGCGAACCCGGTCAGAAACGTATCCCGCTTGCGGACCCACAAATAGCGGAAATTGTACTTGAGCGGCACGCGGCCAATCATCAGCAAGACCACCAGATCGGTCGCGTACATGATCAGTAACACCAACGGCCACTGCTCCACCAGCGTGCGTGGCAGCAGCCGCCATAGCGGCACCGCCAGAATCGGCGACCAGTCCGGGTCGAGCATCAGCCGCAGCTTGAGGGAGGTTTGCTGCCGGGCGGCGACCTCCGCCTCCAGCTCTTGCAGCCGTTGTTCGGCCTCCCGCCGCTCGATTGGCCCTAAGTTCTGCCGTGACAACACCTTACGCACAATATTCCGCTGCATCACTAGATCGGGGGACGACAGCCAGGGCTTGCCAGACGGCCAGTCCGGCGGCTGCTCGACATCCGGCACCAGGTCCGCCACCGAATACGACAGGATTTTCTTGGCCAAAATGCTTAACTGGCTTCCCGCCGGAACCGGCAAATGGCTCACCACTTCTAAGGAGAATGCGAACAGGGCCACAAGCACCGTCGCCGCAGCCAATAGCCCCAGCAGTCGCCGGCCCATCCGTCGCCACCGTGACTGGGCGGGCGGGATCGTCTCGCTCAGCACCGCCTCGTTGGGCGAAACCAACGGCAGACCCGCCAACAGCACCGACAACGGCAACAGCGACAAGCCCAAAGTAAACAGCGTCCCCAACAGGCGGACCAACGCCCGACCGCCCAACATGGCGAGTTTCCCCGCGCGGATCAGCGGTTCCGTCCACCGCCCGGCGGGAACCAACGGCGTTGTGGTCGCCGACATGACTGTGTGCTCTCCCGATACAGGTCTGTGATATGGTCAAAAATCCCAGGAGGTTAATTGTTACTATCAGAAAACCGGACGCGGGTTGCCGGATCTGTCCAATTTTTGTACATGCTGAGTTACTTATGTGTGGTCTGTCCAATTTTTGTACACGCCGGGCTGCTTGCGGTACCCTTTGTGGTGCCCCTATGTGTTCAGGTCACGCGGGCGAAGACCTCGGCCACCTTCACCTGCTTGGCGTTCCACGCCGGACCGAAACTGCCGCTCACAGCGACAGCCAATCCAAGCAGCGGGGCGTAGATCAACGCCTGCAGTGGTACGAAGAACGCTCCAAAAAACGCAATCTGGAACCGGAATGTTCCCAGCATGCTCCAGGCGATTCCGCTGCTCATCAGCCCGGCGAGGATCCCCACCAGGGCAGCCTCGCCCAGCACCAATGCCAGCACGTGCCGCGGCTGGAAGCCCAGGACCTTCAGCACGGCCATCTCCGTTCGCCGCTCGCGGACGGAAATACCGATGGCATTGGCTACTACCAGGCTCATGATCCCGATCATTGCCGGCACCATGATGTACTTCATGCCCCAGAAAATATCTTTGTAGGCGGCTAACCAGGTGCCGATCCCGCTGGAGGCTGTCTCCATTTTAATTGGGACTTTGCCGAAGTATTTGGGATCGTTGACGATCGCTGTGAGGCGTTCGAACGCTTCGCGGGTCGGCAGTCGTACCCAGATCAGATTGACGCATTTTTCCGCCATCGGATGCGGCTGTCCCGACGGATTGGCAGCCCGATCGTTGCGGTAGGCGTCCAGCAACTGCAGTAGATAGGCGACGTTCATGAAGGACACCCCCTCGTATTTCCCTTCTGGCAATTCGCCGATGATTTCGAATTCGAAAGTGAGATTTGGATAGTTCATGCCGTAGCAGCGGATGCGTTGCCCGACCTGGACGTTCAACTGCTTGAGGCGGCTACGGCTCATGATGATCGCCTGCGGATTGCGCATGGCTAGCTCCGCCGCCTGGGCCAGCTGGTCCCGTTCCTCCCCGGTCAGGTCTTCCAAGCCGTCCATCATCGTCAGCACCTTGTTCGGCTCCAAGGCAAACAGGAACACCAGCGTGTCGCGTCGGGGATTGACCTTGTCGGTCGTCGCCAGCACAAACGACCAGCTCATGATGTCCGCATCGCCATTGACTGGCCGCATCTCTGGCGGCAGCTCCTCTAGACACACCCGGCGGAACTCCTGGTAGTACCCGTAAGGCATCTGGCTGGGGATCATCGTCTTGTGCGTCACGATGGCCTTGAAATTGGCCTCCCGTTCCGTCGTTACGTAGTTGATCAGGAACAATACCGCGTAGATCAAACACAGGACAAACGTCAGGACAAACAGAGCGACGTAGGTCAGGGAGGTGCGTAACGGGTTGCGGCGTAGCCCCCGGAACATGAACACGACCAGCTTGGCAGGAAACCACCCGGACAGGTTCGCCACGAGGTTGGCGGCCTGTTCCACCACTAGCAAGACGATGAAGAATGCCGGAAGGGTCAAAAAGCCGAGCACGATCGCCCCGGCGATCAACGCCGCCAGTAGCCCCAGCAGATATCCCGTCAGCAGGAACAATGACGGATCGAACCCAAACACAGTGGGTACCATATCTGAAGGCAGGCCGTACATGTGTGTCGCCTCCTGAAACGTGCGGTGCCAACCGGGTAGGCGATTGGGATAGCGGCGGAATGTCCCCTCCCTGTCGCCGCACCGTTGCAGTCATTCCATAGCGGGCGTTATCATGCCGACCCCGCCGGTGCGGCCGCGGCCGTCTGCTCTGTCTCGCTCCACACCGGCGCGGCCCCCGTGTCGTGCACGAGCTGCCCTTTTTCCAAGTGCAGCACACGCTGCGCCCGCGCGGCAGCCTTTGGGTCATGGGTCACCATGATGATCGTCTTGCCTAACTGGGCTCGCAGGGTTTCCAGCAGATTCAGGATTTCATTGGCGCTTTTGGTGTCCAGGTCACCGGTCGGCTCGTCGGCGACAATCAGCTCCGGGTCGGTGACAATCGCCCGGGCTATACCGACCCGCTGCTGTTGGCCGCCGGAGAGCTGCCCGGGGCGGTGGTTCATCCGGTTAGACAGTCCGACCAGCTCCAGGGCCGTTTCCACCTGCTTGCGGCGTTGCTGCCGGCTCAGCGGCAACAGCAGCAGCGGCAGTTCGACGTTTTCATACGCTGTGAGCACTGGTAATAAATAGTAAAACTGGAAGACGAATCCCACGTGACGGGTCCGCCAGCGGGCCAGCTCGCTCTCCGACATCTCGGAGATGACGTTCTCGCCGACGATGATCGTTCCCGAACTCGGCTGGTCGAGTCCGGCGATCAGGTTCAGCAGCGTCGTCTTCCCGGAGCCGGACGGACCCATCAGTGCCAGAAACTCCGCGTGACCCACGTCCAGAGACAGGTCTTGCAGCACGTCGATCGTCTCACTGCCACGGGTGAACGACTTATAGAGGTGCCGGATCTGGACCAGCGGTCGTGCGGCGGTCATGACGGCCTGATCTCCTTCGGTGGACCGGCTTGTAGCCGGAGGATGGTTCCAGGACTTCACAGTCTTTCTGATCGCCGGATTGATGAACGTTACATTTCGGTCTTCCCAATCGGCGGATTGACGGACGTTACGTTTCGTCATCAGGCAGTACGTTTTCCGGTCTGGATTCGCGACCGGGCAAGAGGTTAGTCCGTGTTTGTCAGTCCGGTGCGACGTTTTCGTCCCCCCATGACTGGTCCTTGGCTGGCTGGTATGCGAAGGGGCGATTGTAGATGGTCACGACGGCACTCATTTTGGGCTTGAGGAACGAGCCTGGCTCCTCATCGACCGGCAGGTAAATGCGGACGCGGACTTTGATGACGTTTTTGGTGTCGTCAGCGATAGGCATGATGCGGTCGACGACGCCGCGGTAGGGGCGGGCGGGGTCGGCGTCGGCCTGGATGATGCAGTCGAGGCCGCGGCGGACTTTGGTGATTTGCCGCTCGGGGACGTCGATTTCCGCCTCCAGTTTGGACAGGTCGGCCATGGAGCAGATGCCGGCGGCGACATTGAAGGACATCGGGCTGACCAGGGCGCCGCGGTCGGCGACTTTGGTCAGGATGGTGCCGTCGATGGGGGCGCGGACGTCGCAGTTGCGCAGGAGGCGTTCGGTCTCCCGCAGGCGGGCTTCGGCCTGCCGCACCTCCGCCTGGGCGGCTTCGATCCGTTCCTGGCGGGCCCCCATATTCAGCAGGGCCAAGGCGGCCTGGAGGCGGTTGACGCGTGCGGTGGCGGCCTTGAGGTCAGCCTCGGCCCGCTCGATTTCCTGGGCAGAAACGACGCCGCTGGCCCGCTGCTGGTAGAGCCGCCGCACCTCCTGGTCGGCACGTAGCCAGACCGCCCGGGCCTCTTCCAGCTCGGCTTCGGCCTGCTGCCGCTCTTCGGGGCGGACGGCCTTGGCGGTTAGGTCGGCCAGACGGGCGCGGGCATTAGCCAGGGCTGCCTGGGCGGCAAGATAATCATGCTCGTACCGCTGCTTACGGATACGGGCGAGCAACTGCCCCTTTTTGACCCGGTCCCCTTCCTTGAAGAAGATCTCCTCGACGACGCCGGAGACGTCGTCCGGACTGAGGTTGATCTGCAAAAATGGGACAATGTTCCCCTTGATCTGGAGGATCAGTTCTCCGGCGGGGGGAAGGGATGGGTTTGTGCCCGGCGACGACTGAGTGCCGCTGGCCGGAGGCGGTGTGGCCCGTGCGGCGTCGCCAGGTGACGGGGCTGCAGGTGGGCCGCTGTTGCCGTTGCGGTAAAAGCGGATACCAACGCCCGCCCAGGCGACGGCCATCAATCCGACCAATAGCCACGGCAGCCAACTTCCGCGGGGCCGGCCGCGTGCCGCCGCGCCTAACTGCGGTTCCAGCCGCAATTGCTGCACCCGTGCGGCCATGTCGCTGCCGGCGGCAGGCGGTTGCGGCGTGCCGTTGGGTGGGATCCTTTCGGTCGCCGGTGCGTCGCTTCCCGTTAGTCCGGTTTCGGTTAGCGTCGTCATGTTCGACCCTCAGAGGGGGTATTGATTCCAGCCGGCCTGTTCGCCGCTGGCTCCGCTTCAGGCAGCTTTTGAAACAGGGGAGCAAATATCCATTCGCATGCCGCTGCCATTTCTTGGCGGTCAAATGCTTGCGGATCGACCATCAACTGTACGGTCAGGCCGTGGATCAGGGCCTGGATGAGACTGGCGACAATCGCCGGGGCGACCGGGCGTGGCTCTGGCACGCTGGCGGCGACGTCCGCCGCAATGTGCTTGCGCCAGTTGGCATAGGTCAGCACCAGTTTCTGGCGGTAGTCCTCACGGTGGCCCATCTGGGCCAGGAACGTGTACAGCAGGCTGAACAACTCCCGCCGCGACTCGAGCGGCTGCTCGCCCAGACCGAGGTGCTCCCGGATCGCCTCGCGGAAGCAGTCCCACGCCCGACCGGTCATCGGTTGCGGCGGACGGCTCGACTGGAGGCGTTCCAGGATCATCCGCCGCAACATCCGGTCGAACACCGCCAGCAGGATCGATTCCTTGGTCGGAAAGTAGTAGGTCAGGTGGCCGCGGCTCATGCCGGCGCGGCTTTCGATCCGTTTGAGCGACAGATTGGCGATGCCGTGATGGGCGATGATCTCCTCGGCGGCATCGATGATCTGCTCGCGGCGGCGACGGGCCGTCTCCGTTAGCCCGTCGTCTGCCGCCAGCATGCCGCAAGTTATCCGTTCGAGCCACTCGGCGGCCGCTGCCGGTCCGGCCGGGGAGGACAGGGAGGAAGAGGGTGAATCGGACGACGATAATAATGCGGACATTGGCGATGCGGTCGCTGATACGGCAGCGGACGGCAGGGCACATCCGGCCGCCGAGCCGGCGCTGACCGCCGCTGGCATGACGAGCGGCTGCCCGTTCGGCTCGCGAACTTCCATGGTGCGGTCGGCGGCGGCCCCTTCGCCGGTATGACGCTGGGACGGTTCCATTACATGTAATTATACTCGCCCTAGTCCGATCGATCTAGTCCGTTCGGACTATCGTATAGCGATTTATAGTTCCGTGCAGCGCAAATTTTCCAGTTTTTACAATCAGCACAGTTGCTGGCGGCAGCCGCGTTCGGGGTAAATTTACGCAAATCATTGCCTCTATTGGCTTTACGGCAATTTTTCTCAGAAAAACCGTTACCATTCACATCTTCGCTCAAACCGGATCGCTTAGGAATCCGAAAGTACGGTGGGAGGCGTTGATCTCTGCCGGCGGCGGATGAGCCGGCGGCCGGATGAGCCACTCATGGGGCGATGGGGCTGGACGGTCGCAGCACTGCTGGCCGGGGGATGTTGCCTACCGGCGGGTGGGCAATGGTCCCTGTTGGGACCGCAGGTGGCGGGGCGGATGTTCGTGCCCGCGGCGACGGCGGTGGGGCCGCCGGAGCTTCCGCCGCAAGTGACTACGCCGCAAGCACTTCCGGTTTTGGACGGGAGCGGGGCTCCGGTCGTCCCGCGGCGACAGGACACCTCCTGGCCGGCCGCAGGGTATTGGCTGCTGAGTGAGGAGGAATGTCTCCGGCGTGCCGCCGCCCACGATCCGACGGCCAATACCCTAGACGCCGCCCGGCAGCAGATTGGGCTGCGGCAGCGGGATGACGTCGTCCACTGTCCGTTGCCGGAGGTGTGGACTTACTATTTGGCCCTGGAACGGCGGAACGTCGCGGCCGCCGTCGCGGGACAGCTCTACCATCAACTCGCCGCATTGGAAGTGCAACGCGACCTGACCCGGCAAGCCCTCGCCATCCTCGAGCCGTGGCGGGAAAAAGCCCGCGCCGCCCAGAAGGACCAAGTGCCGTTCCCTTTCCAGCCCTCGGAGCTGGAATTGCAGCGCCAGCGGCTGCTGGATCAATGGGAACAGGCGGAACTGGCCATCGGCACACTGAATATCGAGTTGAAGCAGCGTTTAGGACTGCCGGCCGAGCCGTTGGAGCAACGCATCTGGCCGCAGGGCGATTTCCGTCTATCCGGCGAAGTACCGCCGCTGGAGCAGGCGGTGGCCTGGGCGATGGCGGACCGGCCGGAGCTGCGGGGCTGGCGTCGCAGCATCGCCCAGCTTGATGGGGAAACGTGGGAGCGGTGCCGGCTGGTCCTGGGGGAGGGGTCGACCGGATCGGCCGGCCGCAGCGAGTGGTGGGAGTTGCTCCGTCGTCGGTTGTTGTCGCGGAAAGCCGCCCTCGAACGGCGGCAGCAAGCTGCGATGGCCGCCGCGGCGGTGCGGCAGCAATGGGAGAGAACATTGGCGGTGCGGGAGCGGCAGGTTGCCGATGAGGTGCGGGTTGCCGTGCTGGCCCTGGAGTATCAGACCCGCCGCGTCGCCCGGCTGCGGGAGCAGGTGAGCCTGTGGGACGAGCGTCTGGCGGAAGCAAAGGCCCGGCTGGAGGCTCGCCAGCCAGGGGCGGACGTGCAGCTATTGCAGGTCCAGCTCGAGCGATTGGCGGCAGTGGGGGAGCTGGCCGCCGCAACGGCCCAGTGGCACCAGGCCCGCATCCGCTTGCGGGCGGCGATCGGCTGGTATGCGTGGGACTTCCTCCCGCCCGCCGCTAACGTATTACCGCAGTAGTCAGGGTCGGCTGCTCCCTGATGACGGTTCCGACGCCGCAGCAGTCAGGTTCGGCGGATCCGTAGGACGCTCGCAACGTCGCCGCGTCGCGGTGGTCAAGATCAACCGCTGCTTGATACCGGTTCCGACGCCGCACTGCCGTAGTAGTTATGGTCGGCTGCTCCCTGATGACGGTTCCGACGGAGGTGGTGAAGAACGGGTTGACTCCAAAAGGTACGCCTCCGGTGGCAGCGGCGATACCTCCTCCAGTTCCTCCGGCACGGCTCGCCCGGCCCGCCGGGCAATCCACAACAGTTGCCGCCCCAGACCGTGCAACATCCGCACTTCGTCACGGGTGGGCCGGGCGCGGCCAATGAGGTAGCGGATCGCGCTCATCAGCACTTCCTTGCGGTCACCGAACAGGTAGCCCACCGAATCTAGCCCGCGTTGCAGGTGGGCAAACATTCGCTCCAGCTCGGCGTGCGTGGCCGGTTGGCGGCCTGGATAGTCCGCCGCCGCCCGGCCCGCCGTTACCGTGCCTTGAGGCCATGAGGATTGGCAGACCTGATACCACTCATAGCAGCAGATGGCCACGGCCTGGGCCAGGTTGAGGGAGGGGTAGGTTGGGTCGGCGGGGATGAAGATCTGTCCGTGGCAGCGGTTGACTTCCGCCCGGGTCAAGCCATGCGGTTCCGGCCCGAATACCAGGGCGACCGGCCCGTCCCGTGCGGCGTTGGCCAGCAGCGGGAGCAGCTCGCGGGGCGTGCCGATGCGGCCCCGTCGCTGCAGTCCGGCCGTCTCCGCCGAGGTCGCCAGAGTGTACACGCACTCGGCCAACGCCTCGCCCAGGTCCGCGACCGTGCGGGCCTGGTCCAGCACCGACAGTCCGTGCACCGCGATGCGGCGGGCCTCCATATCCTGCGGTCGGGCCCGCGGTTGCACCAAGACTAGCTCGTGCAAGCCGAAGTTCCGCATCACGCGGGCAATTGCCCCCAGATTGCCGGCGTAGTGCGGCCGGACCAGTACAATCCGGCATCGGCCCAGCAACGAGTCCGCAGTCGGCGTCATGGGTGCAGGCGTTACAGCGAGAGGCTCCGCGTCGGCGGGAGGCTCCGTGGCGGCGGGAGGCTCCGTGGCGGCAGGAGGCCCTGCGGCGTTGGAAGGCTCTGCGGTCGCCGATTGTGTCGCGGCCGTTGCGGATGGGGGCAGCTTCTCCGGAGGGGTCACGGACATGCCAACTCTCGCGCGATTTCCGCCAACCGCTTCAAGTCGAGCTTGCCGCTGCCGAGCACGGGCATCGACTCGACCACAAAGCAATCCCGCCGCTCGGGGATCCACAGCGGCGGCAGACCCCGCCGGCTCAGCCCCGCGAACAGTTCCTCCAGCCGGTCGGCGATCTCCGGCAGGTGCAGCACCACCAGGCGTTCGCCGCGGCGGGCATCCGGCACGGCCGCGATGGCCAGATACCGCTCGCCGCCCGCCTGGAGCAGCTCGTGGAGCTCCTCGTCCAGCCGCTCCAGCGGCACCATCTCCCCGGCGATTTTGGCGAAGCGGGAGATGCGGCCGGTGATCTGGATGAATCCGTCCGGCGTCAGCCGTCCCACGTCGCCGGTACAGTACCAGCCGTCCCGCACCGCCTCGGCGGTTTTTTCCGGCTGATGCAGGTAGCCAGCCATCACGTTCGGCCCCTTGACGCAGATCACCCCCTCCGCACCGACCGGGAGCGGCCGCCGCTGTTCGTCCGTCGTGCAGGTCCGCACGCACACTCCCAGTATGGGTTGGCCGACGGTGCCGGGCCGGTTGCGGATTTGCCGATCCTGGCCGGCGACGATGTCGTGCAGGTTGGTCGAGACCACCGGGGCCAGCTCGGTGCAGCCGTAACCTTCCAGGGGCCGGACGCCGAATTTAGTCTCGCAATCGTTTTGCAGGGACACGGGCAGTTTTTCCGCCCCGCAGATGAGGATGCGGATCGTGCGGAAGTCGTCCGGCCCGCAGCGACGCAGGTAGAATCGCAAAAAGGTGGCCGTGCTCAGGAAAATGGTCGCTTGGTGGCGGCGGGCCAACTCGCCGACCTCTTTGGCCGCGCGTGGGTCCGGGTAGTAAATCGCCGCACAGCCGGCCACCAGCGGTGCCCACAGGCAGACCGTGTAGCCGAAGCTGTGGAAAAACGGCAGCACGCCGAACAGGCGGTCGGTGCGGAGGATCTCGATCGTCTGGATCGCCGAGGCGACGTTGTGGCCGATGTTGCGTTGCGTCAGGATCACTCCCTTTGGTTCGCCGGTGCTGCCGCTGGAAAAGACGATGGTCAGGGGGTCGTCGGGACGGAGGCGGTGCAAGCCGTGCCGGCGAACCAGTAGCCAGCCGGGCAGCAACAGTCCGGCCAGGAAATGCCGTAGCCGCTGCCAGCGGGTCGCCGCCTGCAAGACGTCTTCGAGCAAGACCAGCTCGACCCCTTCGGGGACTTGCAGCGGCATCCGCTCGAGGAAGCGGCGGGCCGTGACGATGATCCGTAACTGGGCCTGGCGGATTGCCGAGTGGACCGGGGCGGTCCCCGCCGTGTAGTTCAGGTTGACCGCGGCCCGCTGTAACAGTGCGGCGGCCAAGTTGGTCAGGGCGCTGCCCAGGCCGGTGGGCAACCAGATGCCGATGTGGGGGTCGGTTCCCAATCGCGGCCGAAGGTAGTCGGCGACGCAGCAGGCCGCGGCGTAGGTTTTGCCCCAGCTCAGGATGCGGGTCGAGCCGGTCGATTCGTCGATGATACAGGGGCGGAAAAACCGCCGCCAGCGGGCCACGTGGTGGAGGAACGCACAGGCCACGGGGACCACGGCGTCGCTGTCGCGGATGGCCAGTTCGGCCAGCACTTCCTGCACGGCCAGGCGATAGTCCGCGGCGGGCAACGTCGGGGGCAATGGCGGGCCGAAGCCCACCCACACCCGCGGCCGCCAGCGGGGCCACTTGGCAAAGGCCGATCCGCCGCTGGGGGCAAAAAAGCTCCCCCACATACCATGAATGCCGGCCGGCACTACGATTACCGAGCCAGCGGCCAGCCGCAAGACATGCTCGATACCCCGTCCGAACCGCCGCAGGTGGACGCAACGGCTCAGTTTCCCTTCCGGGAACATGACTACCAACTCACCAGCGTCCAAGGCGCGGGCGATCTGCCGCAAGGTATCCTCCAGGCGGTGCGGCCGACGGACATCGTCATCGACCCACAGCAACTGGCGGCGGACCCACCACAGGAAAAATCGCAGCAGCGGCGAGCGGTTGTAGTGTCGCCACAGCACGAACATCGGCGCCCGTGGCAGGCCCGCCCACAACAACAGCCAGTCAATGAAGCTGACGTGGTTGCACACGAGCAGTACGCCGCCCGTGGCGGGGATGTGTTCCGTCCCCGCCACCCGGTACCGATACAGCAGATGGGCGGCCAGCCGCCACACATGCCGCAGCATCGCCGGCACGCACCCGATCGTCGTCACGGCGGCCGCAATAGTCGCAAATACACCGACTGCGACCCATTCCATAGGTATCACCCATCGACGCGGCCGGATTGGGCGGTTACTGCCAGAATACCCGCTTCCGGCCCCATTTGCCAGTAGGGAGTCTGGTCCGGTCCGTCCGCCGGATTCGGAGGAACCGGCATCGGCCGCTCTGGGTAGCAAGGCTTGTGTCGGCGGTGCCGCTAACCCAAAACTGGGCGTTACCTTTTGGCAAAATACAACACCCCCGCTTTGTCTGAGAGATCAGACGAGCTGCGGGAGCATCGCCGCACCGCGATGCGGAGATGGCACGGCGGTCGTTGGAACGATCAGGCCAGGATGCCGGTGACCACTTCGCCCTTGACCAGCTCGCGGGGCTGGTTGAGGTGGTTGTACACGATGGTGTCCGGGCGGATGCCCACGGAGTGGTAGATGGTAGCCAGTAGCTCGGTGGGGTGAACGGGGTTTTCCACCGGAGCACTGGCGGTTTTATCGCTTTTGCCGTGGACGTAGCCGCGTTTGACCCCGGCGCCGGCGATAAGGGCGGTGTAGCAGTAAGGCCAGTGGTCGCGGCCGTCGTCGGAGTTCTGGTTGCCGGAGGTGCTGACGCCCCGCTGCGGGCTACGCCCGAATTCGCCGACGACTACTACCAGCGTTTCGCTCAGCAGGCCACGCTGGTCGAGGTCCTCGATCAACGCCGAGACGCCCGCGTCCAGCATCGGAGCCGATTCATTTTTCATGCGTTTGGACAGGTCCACGTGGACGTCCCAGGAGTGGCGGTCGCTGTTGGCCACTTTCGGCCAGATGACCTCGACCACCCGGGTGCCGGCTTCGACCAGGCGGCGGGCCAGCAGGCAGCACTGCCCGAAGGTGTTTTTGCCGTAGCGCTCCCGCAGGGCCGCCGGCTCGGCCGACAGGTCAAACGCCTGCTTGGCCCGCCCGCTGACCACCAGGCTCAACGCCTTGTCGTAATAGGTATCCAGGTCGTATTTGCTGACCGCCTCTTCGATCTGCGGCATCCCCTTGGCGATGGTCTCGCGGAGGGTGGCCCGGCGTTGCATCCGCAGCGGCGTCAGCTCCTCCCGCAGCTTGAGGTCGTCCACGCGGATGCGGTCCATCTTGTTCATGTCCATGTCGTCACCGGGCGGGTAGAGCAGGTACGGATCGTACGCCTTACCCAGGAAGCCGGCGGTACCCCCCTTGCCGACGACGTTGGACTCCTGCAGCGGCCGCGGCATCATGACAAACGGCAGCATCGGCACGGTCGGCGGCTTAAACTTGATGATGTTCGAGCCGAAGGTGGGGAAGTCCTTGGGACTGGGCGGCTCCAACTGTCCGGAGGGGCTGACCTTGTCGGTGGTGTAGCCCGTGTGCATTTGGTAAATGGCCGCCGTGTGGTTGAACAGTCCGACCGGCGTATAGCTCATCGTGCGGATGAGGGTGGTTTTGTCGAGGATCTTGGCGATCCGCGGCAGCAACTCGGTGACGTACACGCCGGGCAGCACCGTTTGCTGATGCTTGAAGACACTTTTGACTTTTTCGGGGACGTTGTCTTTGGGGTCCCATAGGTCGAGGTGGCTGGGGCCGCCCTGGAGGTAGATGAAAATGACGCTTTTGGCCTTGCCGAAGCCGGGGCCGCCGCCAGCGAGGGCCGGATTGGTGTTGGCCTTGGCGTTGGCCTGCTGCAGGGCGAATATCTGCGGCAGGGTCATCCCCAACACCATCGAGCCACCCACCGTCAGCATCTCGCGGCGGGTCACGCCATCACAATCGCTCTTGGCCGCAGCACCTGGTATGACGAGCATTTCCGACTACCCCCACGGTGAACAGCAACTACAGGCGGGAAAATGTGTTGGAAGCGGCCTTCCAACACAAGAGGCTATAGGTAGTATAATTGCCCCACCGCAAGTTCGCAACAATAAATTTCCAAAATTCCGCCGTGGGGAGCACTGTTATGTGTTATTATGTGCATCACCTGTGGCGGCAATGCGCCGGCGTGTACGGCGTGTAATCGCCTGCATCGGTGTGCCATCTTGTGCAGTGCTCACGGCGGCGTCGCAGCGGTACTCCCCGCCGGGATCGACGGGGCGGCAACATCGAGTCCCTCCAGGATTTGTCCGAATATCCGCAAGCCGGTATCGACCTGGGCGGCGGTGATGCACAGCGGCGGGCAGAAGCGGATGGCCGACTCGCCGCAGCCGAGCAGCAGCAGGCCGTGCTGGAAGGCCTCCTGGATGACCCGGTCGCGCAGGGCGGGCGTGGGCAGGTCGGCGGCGACCATCAGTCCCAGGCCGCGGACGCCGCTGAGGAACGGATGCCGTGCGGCCAGCTCGAGTAATCCGCGGCGCAGCCGCTCCCCCTGCACGGCCGCGTTGAGGATGTATTCCCGTTCGAGCAGGTCAATCGTGGCCAAGGCGGCCCGGCAGGCGACCGGGTTGCCGCCAAAGGTGCTGGCGTGGCTGCCGCTGGGCCAGTCCATTACGTCGGCCCGGGCAATGATCGCCCCCAACGGCATGCCGCTGGCGATCCCCTTGGCAACGCAAAGGATGTCCGGCTCAACGCCATAGTGCTCCACGGCGAACATCCGTCCCGTCCGCCCCATGCCGGTCTGCACCTCGTCGGCGACCAGCAATATGCCGTACTTGTCACACAACTGCCGTAGCGCCGGCAGGCATCCCGGCGGCAGCGGATGATACCCCCCTTCCCCTTGGATGGGCTCGACGAAGATCGCCGCTACTTCGTCCGGCGGAGCAATCCGCTTGAACAGTTGTGTCTCGATCTCCTCGACCAGGCGGCATAGCCGCGAGCAACGGCCCCCTTCCGGGCAGCTCCGCGGGAACGGCACATGGTGGATGTCCGGCACCAGCGGGGCAAAGCCGCGACGGTGCACCAGCTTGGAGCCGGACAGCGACATGGCCCCGTAGGTGCGACCGTGGAAGGCTCCCAAAAAGGCGACGACCCGGTTGCGTTGCGTGTGCCAGCGGGCCAGTTTCAATGCCGCTTCGATCGCCTCGGCACCGCTATTGGTGAAAAAGACCTTCTTGCCGCCGCCGCCTGGAGCGATGCGGGCCAGCCGCTCGGCCAGGTCGATCTGCGGCCGATAGTAAAAGTCGGTGCCGCTCATGTGGATGAGCCGCTCCGCCTGGTCGCGGATGGCGGCGACCACCTCTGGATGACAATGCCCCGTGGCGGTCACGGCGATGCCGGCGGTGAAATCCAAATACAAATTGCCGTCCACGTCCTCCACCACGCAGCCGCTGGCCCGCTCGACCACCAGCGGATAGATGCGGGTGTAAGACGGCGACATGTACGCCGCATCGCGGACCAATAGCTCGGCGGCCCGCGGGCCCGGCGGCGGTACGCGGATGTCAGGTACCGCCCGACCGTCATATCGCCACATGCTGCGGCTTCCTCCTTGTGCGAGCCTGCCTACGCTACCTCGTGTCAGACGACACGTCCGGCCAGATCATCCACCCTTGCCGGCCTACGTCCCCTAGGTAATACCTGTGAAAATTTTCATCCTTCGCGAGCGGATGTTTCCCGCTGCGGCGATCGGAATACCTCCCCCGTCCGCGACGGATCGCCTCTGTCGTGACGCTCTGTGATAACAGAGGCTGACACTATCTTAGCAGCTATTATCATTATGCACCGCAACATTTAGGTTGTCAAATGTTCAGTACAACTTTTCCGGGGAGCAGACGGTGTCCGTTCAGCCGATTTTTGCCGTAAGTCCTTGTGCCATTTTGATTTCCGTGCCATGATTGACCGTCCAGGCGGTCAGGTGGGTAACGGTGTGCACCAATGCGGCGGCGGACGGATGGCCGTTGCCGCTCTTTTTGACCCCGCCAAAGGGCAGATGGACCTCCGCTCCAATGCACGGCAGGTTCACATACCCCATGCCGTACTCGCATTCCTCGCGGTAATACCGCATCCGGCGGTAACTCTCCGTGATCACGGCCATAGACAGACCGTATTCGACGTCGTTATGGATGCGCACGGCCTCCTCATCGTCCCGGAACGGGATGAGGGCGACGTGGGGCCCGAACACCTCCTCGCGGAGTGCGGGCAGGTCGGACCGCCAGGGCGTGCGGTAGATGAACGGCGTCAGGTAGCAGCCGTGCGGCCCGGCGGCGGGGAGTGCCCCGCCGTCGAGCAGGACCTCGACGCCGGCCTGTCGGGCCTGTTCGTTGTACCCCGTGATCTTGTCCACCGCCTGGCGATGGATGACCGGCCCGGCAAACGTGGCGGGATCGAGCGGGTCGCCAAACCGCAGCCGCCGCGCCACGTCCACAAATGCCGGGGCAAACTCCGACATGCGGGACTCATGCACCAGGATGCGGCTGGCCGAAACGCACCGTTGCCCGGTGGTACGGAAGGCACTGATCGCCGCCGCCTGCACGGCCAGCTCCAGGCGGGCGTCCTCGCAGACGATCACCGCGTTTTTGCCCCCCATCTCTGCGGCGACGATCCGGTCCGGCAGACTGGCCGAGATCTCCTGGATCCGCCGCCCCACCTCGTAGCTGCCCGTAAACAGGATGACGTTGACACCGGGATGACGGACCAGCAGCTCGCCCACCTGGCCGTCGCCGTGCACCAGGTTGACCGTCCCGGCGGGGAAGCCCGCCTCGTGGAACAGCTCCACCAGTCGCTGCCCGATCGCCGGGGCGTCCTCGCTCGGCTTGAACACCGCCGTGTTCCCCTCCAACAGGCTGGGACCAAGCATCCACAACGGCACGGCAAACGGGAAATTCCACGGCGTGATGACCGCCACGACACCCCACGGCTTGCGGCGGGTAAACGAATCTTTCTCGGCGATCTCGCTGGCCACCACCTCGCCGTACACGCCGAGCCGACCCGTGCCGAACACATACTGCACCATGTGCAGTCCCTCGACGACCTCAGCGCGGCACTCGGCGAGGGTCTTGCCGCATTCGTGGGCCATCAGCTCGGCTAGGGTGTCCGTATCCCGCTTGATCAGTTGGGCCAGGCGGTCGAAGCATTCGGCGCGGTGGATGCGGCTGGTCCGTCGCCAGGGGGCAAACGCCGCCCGGGCCGCCGCCACGGCCGCTTCCACCTCCGCCGCGGTGGCTTGCGGAAAGCGACCGACCACCTGCGTCGTGTCCGCCGGACTGATGCTCTCGAAATCGTCCCGCGGGGCCGACCACTCCCCGGCGATCGCCAAACGGCCTCGGATCGGCGGCAATAGCATCGCCATGTCAAGCCCTCCAGACAAGCCCTCCAGACCATCTCCAGCACCGAGACGCTTCCAAACGGTGCGGATGGAACAGTGCCTTCCCCCTAACGGAACTGGTTTCCTCATGATGTGTTCGGCTGACGCATTGTATCGCCAAAACCAGCCATCCGCCAAGCCGACTGCCCATGCGGGGCCGTCGGCCCGCCGCAAAAGGGGATTTTGACCCCTGATCCTAACGCCGTGAAACCGCCAAGTGTTTATTGGTTCGTAAAAAGCCGCATGTTGCCGAATTACGAGATATTCCTGAGGAGACCCTGGAGATGCTCCCTAGAGAAGAGGAAAGTTACACAGAGGGTAAGCGTATCCTCCTGCAGAAGCCGATGCGTATAATCGAATAGGAGCTAATGCTGTCGCCCCAAGGGGTTACTTATTGTGGATTGGCTGATCATCATAGGGATCATTGCGGCGTGGCTGGTCTTGCAACTGTGGCTATTGCCTCGTTTGGGCGTGCCGACCTGAATGAGCGGCCACTGCGAGCTGCGGTCGCAGCGTCAGCAGCCATCTGAATCTGAATCTGGATTTGGATCTGAATATGAATTAGACCGCCAAGCGGTCCCGGATAAGCCGTTGACTCCCCCGCCCGCTCCGGTCACGAAGTCCGACTTGTCGCAGGACAAGCCGTAGAGTGGCCGGACGTCGCGTGATCGGCTCCTGGGGCTATAATGCCTGCAAGGGGTGCCGCAGCGGCGTTGCCGGCGGTACCCGCGACGGCTTGGGCAGTTCCCAGAGGGGCCGCACGGAGAAGAAACGGGGATGGAGCTGCAGGTTGGACGGGCGGTGTGGACGGTGGCAGTGCCGTCGGAGCGGCGAGTTGCGCTGCAGGGGCCGCCCCGTGCCACGCCGCCGGCCACGCCCGCCGAACTGATGCGGCAAGCCCTGGAACAGCCCCGCGACTTCGTCCCCCTCCGCCGCGCCCTGACCCCGGACGACCGCATCGCCATCGTCATCGACGAAACCCTGCCGGCGTTAGGGGAAATCCTCGAACCATTATTGGAGCATCTGCAGTCGGCCGGTGTTGCCCGCCAGGCGATCACCCTCCTGGTCGCCCCGCACGCGTCGCCGGACTGGGAAAAGGCCCTCCCCCCCTCCTGCCGCGACATCCGCGTCGAACGCCACGTGCCAACCGACCGCAGCCGCCTGGCCTACCTGGCTACCACCGCGGGCGGCCGCCGCCTGTACCTGAACCGGACGCTGATCGACGCCGACTTTGTCATTGTGCTCAGCACGCGGCGGTATGACCCGACTACCGGCTACAGTGGTGCGGCGACGGCCATTTTCCCCGCCTTAGCCGACGCCGAGACGCGGGCCGCCTTTGCCGGACAGTGGCACCGTCAGGAGGGGGCCGCCGCATGGGACGCATTAGACCGCGAAGCGTCGGAAGTCGTGGATTTGCTGGGAGTTCCGTTGTTCGTCCAGGTGATCGAAGGTGCCGGGGATGCGGTCCAGGAGATCATCGCCGGCCTGGCCGCCACTACCCCTGCGGGCATCGAACGCTTCAAGGAACACTGGCAGGCGACGGTCAACGAGGAAGCGGACACGGTCATCGCCGTGTTAGGCGGCAACCCGGAGCGGATCCGGTTCATTGACCTGGCTACGGCTGCGGCGGGGGCAGCCCGGGTCTGTGCCCGCGGCGGCCGCATCGCCCTCCTTACCCAGGCCGCACCGTTTCTGGACAGCGGCGCCCAATTGCTACGGCAGTTGGACGGTCCGGATCAGGCTGCCCGTCAACTGGCCCAACACCGTCCGGAAGACTGGGTGGCCTGCCGCATGTGGGCTGACGTGGCCCAACACTACAGCCTGTTTTTGGCCAGCGGCTATCCCGACGCGGTGGCCGAAGAACTCTTTGCGACGCCGCTGCACGATGCGGTCGAGCTGCAACGCCTCATCGATTCCGGCAACCGTGTCCTGGTCATCCCCGACGCCCACAAAATGATGGTCCGTTACGCGGCACCCACGCCCATCCCGTGATCCGTGCCGACCTCGGATGATCGTGACAATGGTTCCAGTGGTTCACGGGCAACGGCATACGGCATACATGCCTTAACGGCCAACCCTCACGGAGACCGCCGCTGATGTACAGCGAACCTGATTACCACGCCGCCCTTACCACCGCGGCGTTGTTCAACTTGTCCGAATTGGGCAAAGTACTGCTAACCGGGCCAGATGCGCCGCAGTTTTTGCATAACTTGTGCACCAATGAGGTCAAGGATCTGCCGCTGGGGGGCGGTTGTGCCGCCTATCTGTGCGATCCGCGGGCCAAAGTCCAGTTCCCGCTGTGGATCTACCACCTCCGGCTCGGGGACGGCCGCCATGCCCTGTGGGTGGAGACAGCCGCCGGACAGGCCTTGGCCCTGATCGCCTATTTGGACCGCTATTTGATCGCCGACCAGGTGGAGATGAGCGATGTCAGCGGGCGGTTTGCCCAGCTCCACCTGGCCGGACCGCAGGCGGCGGCGATATTGGGTCGGGCCTTGGCCGATGCGGTTCCCGAGCTGCCGGAGCTGGCCCACATGGAGCGGACATTTGGGGCGACAGCCACGGCCCACATCCGCCGCCACGACCGCCTGGGGTTGCCGGGGTATGACATTGTTATACTACAGGAGCGGGCCGCGGGCGTGCAGGAGCTGCTCATGGCTGCCGGGGCCGCGGCGGGTCGCCGGGCGACCTTCGAGACTCTGCGTGTCGAGGCGGGCACGCCTCTATTTGGCCTCGACATCGACCGGGACCGGGCCGTGATGGAGCTGCCGCAACTGGAACAGGTCGTCAGTTACAAAAAGGGGTGCTTCCCCGGGCAGGAGCCTATCGTGATGGCCCGCGACCGGACGGGGCATCCGGTGCGGACGTTTGTCGGGATGAAGGTGCTATCCGGCGGACCGCCTGTGCCGGGCACGAAACTGCTGTCCGACGGCCGGGAGGCGGGCACGGTCACATCCAGCGGCTATTCGCCGCGATTGCAGGCACCGCTGGCCTTAGGATACGTACGGTGGGGGCTACACACCCCCGGCACGCAGTTACTAATCGAGCCGGCGGCTGGTACACGGACCGTTGAGGTGCTTGGCCCGCCGCCGTGGCGTTTGCCCGAGAACGTCGCGTCGGGCCAGGAACTGTGATCGTACGCCGCCGGTCATGCGGCGAGTTCCAACGCATGTTTGACTCGACGCATGTTTGACTCAATGATCAGCCCTTTTCGGCGTCAGTCGTCCGTGGCGGTGGACCGTTCGACTCCCCATGGAGATCGTGTGGGCGGGACGTATCCGCCTGCAGGTCGAATTGCAGCTCCTGCGGCGGCGGCTCCGGCGGCACCAGCGACGGGTCCGGCTGCAGCGGACGCCGCACCGGCGTGGCCATCTGCCGCCGATACGACCAGGCCAGATACCAGCGGGTCAGGTTCAATAGTCCAAACACTAAAGCAAACGCCGCGCCAAGGTTGAGCCGCAATGGATCGAACCGGGCCGCCCATTGCGGCGCCAGCCAGTTCCGGCTCACCAGCAGGCCACAGGCCACCAGAAAAAATATCCCGACTATCAGCCGCAACGTAGCGATTGACATGCTCCGCTTTCCTCAGTCAACGTTCCCGGTGAGCACGTGGACATGTCAGCATACTAGCAAAGCCACGATCGGCATGCTCCGCTTTCCTCAGTCAACGTTCCCGGGGCGGCAGCTAGTCCGTCAGTCGGTCGTGTCCCGGCAGTGAGGAACCCACTGTTTCTGGTGGGGATCATAAATTTCGTTCGGGCGGAAATTGGCCTTGTATTCCAATGAGTGACAGCCGCGGACGTAGTAGCCTAGATAAACGTGCGGCAGCCGCTGGCGGCGGGCCTCCTCGATCATCCGCAGGATGTTGTACGTGCCCAGGCCGCGGTGCCGCTCCGCCGGCTCGTAGAAAAAGTAAATCGCCGACAAGCCCACCGCCAGGCGGTCCACATACCCCACGCCGACCAGTTTCCGGTCCAGAAAATAGCACCATTCCTCGGTGGGCATGGGATTGTTGACAAACGATTCGGCGTAGTTCACGCCGTGGTCGTCGTCCTTGTCCTCCCAGCCTTTGTGCACGTGCTGGTAATCATGGTAGCGGCGGTAAAGCTCCAGCTTGGCCTGGGTGAGCCGCGGCTGGTCGATGACCAGGCGGACCGTCGCGGCGTTGGCCTTCCAGTTGCGGCGTTGGCTGCGGTTCGGGCGGAAGCGTTCCACGGGAATCCGCAACGACCAGCAGGCGCTACAGGAGGGGCATTTAGGCCGGAACAGGGCATGGCCGAACCGTCGCCAGCCGATCAAAAGCCGCTCGGTGTACTCTTCAGGCGACATCTGCACCACAAGTTCATACAGCAGTGACCATTGCTGCTGCGGCAAGTAACCGCAGGGGCTCGGTTCGGTCTGGAAAACGTACAGCGAAATCATGGTCGCGAGCCAGGTTGTAGGCTGGGGATCTGACTCCACGTATTGTGCCCGGGTTTGTAGGTATTATGCCCGAATTTTTGCCGCACGGGGAATAGGTTGGCCGCTATTCCACGAATTCCACGGCGGTGGGTGCGGAGATGATCTGGGCTTTGTAGGCCTCCTCCAGCAGCCGCCGCACGGCCGCCCGCCCGTGCGGGCCGTAGTCCAGCGTCCAGTCGTTGACGTACATCGCCACGAAGCGGTCCGCCAGGCCGGCGTCCATGTCGCGGGCGTACTGCAAGGCGTAGTCCAAAGCTTCGGCCCGATGGGCCAAGCCGTAACGGATGCTCTCCTGGAGCAGGCGGCTGATCTCTCGCATCGTCTCCCACCCCAGGTCCTTGCGGACGGCGTTTCCCCCCAGCGGCAGCGGCAGACCGGTCCGGTCCTGCCACCATACGCCCAGGTCGGCGACCAGGTTCAGCCCGAGGTTGCGGAAGGTCAGTTGCCCCTCGTGGATGATCAGCCCGGCATCGCACCGTCCCGCCGCCACCGCCTGCAAGATCTGGTCGAAGGGCCTGACTTCGTAGCTCAGCCGCGAGCGGGCATGCAACGACTCAAAGAGCAACTGCAAGGTCAAAAACGCCGTGGTCAGCGTGCCTGGGACGGCGATTTTCACGCCGGGCAAGTCGCGGATAGTCAGCCGCCGCCGGGATACGATGATCGGGCCGTAGCGGTCCCCCATGCTGCAGCCGCACGGCAAAAGGGCGTAGCGGTCGGTCAGATAGGCGTAGGCATGGATGCTGACCGCCGTCACTTCCAGCTCGCCTTGCAAGGCCCGCCGGTTGAGGGTCTCGATGTCCTGCAATTCATGGACGAACCGGAAGCGGCCGGTGGGGATTTTCTCGCGGGCCAAAGCATAGAACATAAAGGCATCGTCCGGGTCGGGGCTATGGCCGACGCGGATAAGGGTAATAGGTTCGGTCGTGGTCATGCATATGCCCCTCTAGCTGGCAGGGTTGATGCTGCGGCGGCGTCGCCGGTCAGACGGCCCGATTCTCTCGCGGCACCGGCGGACTCATACGTTCCATCCAGGTCCGCCAAGGCCGCTCAATCCCGTTACACGTTCCGACTGTCGGTGTCGCCATAACCAATCGCCATAACCAATCGCCATAACCAAAGTATCAACCGCGGACGGTGTGGGCGATTCACGGTCCGTATCGCCGGGGATGGTCAACGACGTCGCTGAGGGAGCCTACACGGCGTAAGCCGCGGCCGGACCCCCCGGGGCCAGACCCTCCTCTGCTGGGCCGGAATAGACCAGCCGCCCCTTGTCGAGGATGTGCAGGACATCGGCGATCCGCCGCAAGGCTGGCAAGTCGTGGCTGACAATCACCATGGCCACGGGCAGTTGCGGGTCGTCGGCCAGGTCGTTGATCACCCCCATGACCTCCGCCGCCATGCGGGGATCGAGGGCGCTGGTCGGCTCGTCGAACAGCAAGGCCTCCGGCTGCACAGCCAACGCCCGAGCGATGGCCACCCGCTGCTGCTGTCCGCCGGATAGTTGGGCCGGTCGGGCGTGCAGCTTGTCCCGCAGGCCGACCCGTTGCAGCCAGCGGCTAGCGATTTCTTCGGCGGCGGCCCGCGGCTGGCCCAGCACGTGCAATGGACCGGCCATGACGTTTTCCAGCACCGACATGTGCGGGAACAGGTGGAACTGCTGGAAGACCATTCCGACGGTGCGGCGGATCGCCAGCAGGGCTTGCCGGTCCGGGGTCACGCCGCCGCGTAGCCGCCAGACGCTTTTGATGGCGATCTCGCCGCAGTCAAACGGCTCTAGGCCGTTGATGCAGCGTAACAAGGTGCTTTTGCCGCTGCCGGACGGGCCAATGATCGCCGCCACCTGCCCCTTGTCGAATCGCACATCGATGTCGTCCAGGACGCGATGGGAACCGTGGGACTTGGTGACGCCGCTCAGGGTGATCATCGTCCGCCCCCCACGCTCCCCCATTTCCGCTCCAACCGGCGGGCCAGCACCGCCAGCGGATAGCTCATCATCAGATATAAGCCTCCCGTAATGATCGCCAGCTCCACCACGAGGTCCCGATTAAAATTGTACAGCTCATTGTATCGCCGCGTCAGTTCCGTTATCAGGATCACCGAGCAGACGGAAGTGTCCTTGAACAGGGCAATAAAATCGTTGGTGACCGGCGGGATGACGATACGGACCGCCTGCGGCACGATCACCGTGCGGATGGCCGTCAGCGGCGTCATGCCCAACGCCAGGGCCGCCTCCATCTGCCCTTTAGGGATCGCCAGCAGGCCGGCGCGATAGTTTTCCGCCTCGTAGGCGGCATAGTTGAGGGCCAGGCCGAGTATGCCGGTGTAGATCGGGTCGAGGGCGAACGCCGGGTGGAGCTTGGGGAACATGAAAAACAGGAAGTACAGTTGCAGCAGTAGCGGCGTGCCGCGGATGACCTCGACGTAGGCCGTCAGCGGCGCGGCCAGCCACGCCGGCCCGTAAACACGGCCGACAGCGATCAGCAGCCCCAGGACCACCGCCAACGGAAAGGCGGTGACCGAAAGGAAAATGGTCATCCCGGCGGCCTCAAGCAGTTTGGGGATCAGCGGCCAGACGGAGCCGCCGCCGCTACTGCCGATGGCATCGATCGGTTCTTCCGGGTCGGCGGAAAAGGAACCGGTCAGCTCTTTACACAGCCAGTCCTGATCGGCGTTCCACAGGCCGTATTTGGCATAGATCCGGCGGAGGGTGCCGTCCCGGAAACCGTCGCGGATCGCCGCGTTGATCTGGTCGCGCAGCTCGGTATCGTTCCGACGAAGGTAGATGACGTAACGGCCCGGCTGCCTCCCTTCGCCAACGATCTTCAACTGGCCGCGATAGGCCGGGTGCTGCAGAAAGTACGCGCAGGCCGGGTTGTCCTGCACGGTCGCATCGACCCGTCCGCGGCGTTTGACCTCCTCGAACATCACCGCCACGTCCTTGTTCGGCAGGACCTGGCTTGGGAAGCGGCGGTTGCAATAATCGAAGGCGACCGAACCTTCTAGCACGCCGATCCGTTTGCCGGCCCGCAGGTCGGCCCAGTCGTTAATCGACTCGTCCGCCGCGTGGGCCACCAGTTGCAGCCGGTATACATAATATGGCACCGTCGCGGCGTACTGCTGCTTGAGGTCGTCGCGTTCCTCGTAGCCGTTGAGGACGATGTCGATCCCTTTTTCGCCGCTCCGGGGCTTGTCCAATAGCTCCGGCAGCGTGCTCCATTCCCCCTCGACGGGTACGGCCACGCGGCCCAGCTTGCGGGCGATGTATTCGGCCAGCTCGACCTCGAAGCCGACATATGGCCCGTTGGGATCGTTGCGGTAGATATAGGGGGCGCCGCCAGTCGGATCGGTGCCGTAACGGAGCGGTTCCGACGGCTGGGCCGACCCGACTGGGACCACCACCAGCAGGCAGCAGAATGCGACGAGCCCGGTGACCCCTGTTCGCCGCGACAATAACTGACTGCCTGTGACATGGGCATGGTGCATTGCTGGCATCGCACCTCCCGTGGCTATCTGTGCCACACCATTACCAAAAACAACCCGACCTACGGCATGTTACCGCAGGCCGGGAGAAGGGAGCAGGGGAACCCGGTGGCGGCTCAACCGCCGCGAGCTTGGCGGAGCCGCTCTTTCAGTTGCCGGACGACGTCGGCATACGCGGGATCATTGGCAAAGTTTTTCAGCTCGTGGGGGTCTTTTTCGTAGTCGAGGAGCTGGACGCCGCCACGGCCGTCGTCCCATTCGGTGTAGCGGTAGCGTTCCGTGCGGATGGAATAGCCCATGAAGGCCTTAGCCTTGCCGCCGCGTTGCACCTGGGTGAGAGCGGGCCGGTCCCAGGGCGCGGCGGGGTCGTCCAGCAGCGGCTTGAGGCTGCGGCCGTCGGTCTTCGGGGCCGGCAGGCCGGCCAGGTCGGCCAGCGTGGCGTGCAGGTCGGTCAGCTCGACCGTGCGGGCGCACGCCCGCCCGTTCCCCTTGGCCCGCGGGTCATAAATGATCAGCGGCACACGGGCCGAATTCTCAAACAGGCTCATTTTCTGCCACAGTCCGTGTTCGCCGAGATGGTAGCCATGATCGCTGATGAACACGACAATGGTCTTGTCGGCCAGCTTGAGGCGTTCGAGGACGTCCAAAACACGGCCAACCTGGGCATCCATAAACGTCGTGGCAGCGTGGTAGGCCTGCAGGGCCTGACGCCGCTGCTCGTCGCTCATGGCGTCCTGCTCTTTGCGGGCGCTGGCGAACGCCGGTGCGGGATGGGCCTTGCGGTGGTCCGCCGGTACCTCCGGCAGACGGAAGGACTCCGGCGGATACATGGCGAAGTACTTCTTCGGTGCGACGTAGGGGGTATGCGGGCGGAAAAAGCCGCAGGCCAGGAAAAACGGTCGGTCGCGGTTGGCTTCCAGCAGCTTGACGATTTCGGTAGCGATCAAACCATCCGTCTGTTCCTCGTCAGTTCCGTCAGCGGCGAGCCAACTGAGGACGCCGCCGTAGCGGGCCGAACCTTTGGCGTTCGGCATCAGGGTGAAGATGAGGCCCTTTTCTTCGTCATCCTTGTCGCGGCCGCGGGGATTGACCACTTTCTCCCAGCTCGGCGGGTCGTCCAGGCCGTCGGTGCCGATCTGGCCTGGCACGCCGTAGTGGTAGATCTTGCCGACGCGGGCCACGAAATAGCCGGCCTTGCGGAACGTTTGCGGCAGGGTCTGGACATCCGGGATGTTTTTGCGGAACTGGATCACGTTATCGTACACATGTGTGTGATCCGGACGCAGACCGGTCATGAAACTGGCACGGCTCGGATTGCACAAGGGGAACTGGCAGTAGGCACGGTCGAACCGGACGCCTTTGGCTGCCAGGCGGTCGATGTTGGGCGTTTGGCCGGTCGGGCTGCCGTAACAACTCATGGCCGTGTTGGTGAGGTCGTCGGAGACGATGAACAAGACGTTCATCTTTTCCGCCGCTACTGCCGGTACGGCGACGATCAGCCCGACGAGAACACTCAAAATGGTTCGGCGCATGGCAGCGTCTCCTTTAACGGTTGCGGATACGGCCAAGCAAATCCGATCGATGCGAACCGTCGATCCGATGAGCATCTGTATTTCGTCTTGCTCAAGGGTCAGTTTTTGGGCACGACCCAGATGTTGCGGAACACCAGGGGATCGCCGTGGTCCTGGAGCTGGAGCGGTCCGGGCGTGGGGGCCTCTTTTTGGCCGCCGGGCGTTTCTCGGGGTAGCTCCACGTCGTCGTGGATGACGACGCCGTTGTGGCGGACCGTGGCGCGGGCGTTTTTGATCTTCTTGCCGGCACTGTCAAAGACAGCGGGCGTGAAGTCGATGTCGTAAGTCTGCCAGACTAATGGCGGCAGGCACATGTTGACCTTGGGTTTGTGTTGGGTGTAGAAGCCGCCGCATTCATTGTTTTCGCCGCTCAGGCCGAAGCTGTCGAGGATCTGGCACTCGTAGCGGTCCTGCAGGTACACGCCGCTGTTGCTGCGGCCCTGGCCGGTGCTGTTGGGCATCCACGCCAGGCGGAACTCGATGTGGGCGGTGAACGCCCCGAATTTTTCCTTGCTGCGGATGCTGCCCGTCTGCGAGACGGTCAGGAACTTGCCGTCGGACAGAGACAGCAGCTTGCCGCGGACCCAGCGGGTCTCGTCCCCCTCTTTGGCGAAGAGCACGACCGCACCGGCGGGGGGTGCGGCTCCCAACGTCGGCGACGCCCTCTGCACCTTTTTCAGCTTGCCTTGGCCTAGCTCAGTGCCGCGGATGCTCAGCACCCCCTCGGCGATGCGGCCCGAAAGCCCTTTGTTCTCGATGACTACATCCTGGCCGCTCCGCTGGGCGTTGGCGGTGAGGGTGTTCTTTTGATCCCAGCCGGCGCCGGGCAGGCCGCCGCGGTACAACTTGACCATGAACTGGCCGTTCCCACGGGCCACGACGTGGGCGCCGCATTTGTGTTCCGCTTTGCCGTCAGCGTCCTTGATAACGCCCTCGTACTCGCCCTGAACGGCGAAGTCCGGGTCCTTAGCCGCTTCTGCCGGGTCGGCAATGGCGATCCGCACCTTCTTTTTGGGCTGGGCTTTGTCCTGGGACGGACTGGCTGCCACGAGGACGGCCGCACCCGCTAGTGCTAATGTAAATATGTACCCTATCTTGCGAAAAGTCAAGTGGGCCATGGCGATTTTTCCTCCGAGGCGGGTGATTCAGGCGAGAAAGTTCAATCGAGAGCGGTGGCGGTGGCCTCCGCAGATGTATGCTTATTGTGCCGTAAATGCGGGCGGTGTCAACAAGCAACGTCGCAAAAAATTAAAACAATGTCGACACTACCAAGGAATGATTCAAATAGGTAGGCATCATCGGCATCGGGGTGGACCGGCTTGGTAGCGTAGCGGTTGGCTGGTTGGCAGCGATTGGTTGGCAGCGATTGGTTGGCAGCGGTCGGCGAGCCGGTCATTCGTCGACAACATCGTCCAGGCGGGAGATGGCAACGACTTCAGACCGCCGGATCAGGACCCGCTTGCGATTGCGTTTGATGCCAGTGGCCACCGAGTCGGCGATGTAATTTTCCCGCGTGGTGTCGGTGTCCCGCAAGTCGTGCAAATCGGCATTCCGAACTTCGAGGAAGTAGTCGTCGTACCGCACGAGCCGGCCCAGACAGACATACGGGCTGACCAAGTCAATGACGACTTTGGCCTCCAGGAGTTCATCCAGCATGGATGACGGTGGCGTGGGAGGGAGGGGAGTAGCCGTCATGTCCATTCTCCGGATATATGCCGCAACAGCCCGGGCGGGGGAGCGTACCCGATTGGCCGCCGCTACGGCCTTGCAAGGGTATGGCGATTCCGTTTGCATGCCTGGCGTAGCTACATTATTATTATTCTCGTAGCTAATGTGACATCGCCATGGCTGCCAAGCCATGGTTACCAGACGCGGCGTTGTCACATGTTAGCACCAGGGTGCCTTCCGTGGCCCGACGCGGGCGGCGGTCGAGAAACCTGCTCCGAATCGCCGCAGGCTGTTGGATCTCACAGACGGGGAAGTGCGTGTGACGGGGGAAGACGGCGTCCCGATCGCCGAGCGGCCGGCTGAGATCGTGGTGTCCCGCAACCGGGACTGGACCGCCTGCTTGGAGCGGGTAGCGGCGGCTCCGCTGGTCGGTTTGGACACTGAATTTATCGGCGAGGGGCGGTACCGGCCGATGCTCTGCCTGGTTCAGTTGGCATTGCCGGACACGCTGTATCTGGTTGACCCATATGCAGTTACGAACTTGAATGCGTTGTGGCACCTGTTGCTGGGCAAGACCGTGGTCGTACACGGGGGGCGGGAAGATATTCGGATTTGGGCGAGTCAGGTTGGTCAGCCGCCGGATCGGATTGTGGATATTCAGATTGCCGCCGGGTTCGTCGGGTTCGATTATCCCGTCGGTTATGCTAAGTTGGTCGAAAGGATGTTTGACCGTAAGCTCGACAAGGAGTTGACGCTTAGCGACTGGCGGCGGCGTCCGCTGACCAAGGCCCAGTTGGAGTACGCCTTCGACGACGTGCGGTATCTCCTGCCAGCCTATGTTCGTTTGTGGCGGCAACTGCAACAACAGGGTCGGTGGGAATGGGTCGAAGAGGAGTGCCGGGCGGCAACACAGCTAGCCGTGGCGGTGGATGATCATTTGGCGAATTGGTATAAGCTCAAAGGGGCATGTCGGCTCAACCCGCAGCAGTTGACGATTTTGCGGGAATTGTACCTGTGGCGGGAGGAGTATGCGGCCCGGATCAACCGTCCGGCCTGGGCCGCCGTACGCGACCGCGTATTGGTACGCATTGCCCGAATGCAGCCGACAAGCCGGCGGGACTTGGCCAGTTTCCGTGACGTGCCGCAGCATGTGGTGGATGAGCTGTTGGATGCGGTCGAGCGGGGCAGCCGCATGCCGCCCGAGAAATGCCCCCCGCACCCAAAGAAAATCCGGCAAACCGACGATCTGACGGCCGTTTGCTACCTGTTGCAGGCCGTCATCCAGAATTGGTGCCGGCACCATCACATTGCTCCCGGACTCGCCGTTCCTCCGACGGAACTGAAGCAGTGGGCGCACGCCTACCTGCGTCAGGAGCCGTCGCCGGAGCTGTCCCTTACCCGGGGCTGGCGTGCGGCGACGATTTTGCCGCGATTGCAGGGCGTATTGGAGGGGAAATACGCCTTACGCTTCGTGCCACATAGCCCCCCGCACTCGGCCGTGGCGGTTGTTCCGTGGCCCGAACCGGTAGCTGACGCGAGCGGCACGCTGACTGGTCAAACAGCTCAGAAAGGGGCTGCACCTGCTGAAGGAGACCGCAATTCTATCAGCCATCAAATCTAAGGCGATTGCAAACGCCCCCCCCCCACAGGGACGGTCCATACCTAGGAGAGCTACAGACTCCACTTGTCCGCTAGAATACCCACGGTGACACACTGCGGCGGAAGGATGGCTCATACCTCGAGGTAGTGTGGCCCCCACAGAGAGTAGGTGTTCATGAAGCAATTGCTGAAGTGCCCGAATCCGAGCTGCTCATACGTGTTTGACGCCAGCGCGATTCCGGCGGGGGCGATCTTGATTTGTCCCCGGTGCACGATGCGTTTTACACTAGGGCCGCTGGCGGCATCCGCTTCTCATCTGCCCCCCTCGCCGACGATGCCGACCCAAACTCTCAGTGCTCCGCCGTCAGGAACCATACCGCCCCCCTCGCATTCCCTCGCGGCGACGCCAACCGGCACTCCCGCGGCGGCCTCTCCGTCTCCCACAAGTCCGACTGTTGCTGCTCCGCCTCCGGAAAGCCCCCTTCCCTCGCGAACGACGCAGCTCAAGACCATCGCCCTGATCGTCATATTTGCCTTGGGTCTGGCTGTGGCCGGTTTAGCCGTCTGGTACCGGCTCAACATGCCGACCGAGCGGCCCCGCCCGGGCGGCGTCCAATACCGTGATCTGAACCTGGCCCTGGTACCGCCGTCGCCGCCGTGGGAGGTCGACGGACAGTGGCCATCGAAACTCGGATCGCCGTTTGTGGTCGTCTATCGACGGGATAATCCCACCGCCTACGTCGCGATCGCCGCCCGTGACTACGCCAACCGGCAGCCACATAGCACAGAATTGCAAACGGTGTTGATGGCTGCCCTCGGACGGATCACCGAAAGCGGCACCTTGACCCAAATGCCCTTGGAAGACGACAATTGGATGGGACTGACAGTCAGCGGATTCCGGTTCCGTGCCATATTTAAAGATGACAGCTCGGCGATCAGCGGCCAGGCCCTCGCCGCAAGCCGCCAGGGGATCGGATATTGGTTCATCGCCTGGACGGCGGAGTCCCTGTATCCCGAATACGCCGAGGAATTCCACAAGATCCGTAACCTGTGCCGCTTGTTGGATCTGCGAAAGGACTGGAAACCGACCCTCCCTCCGGCGGTGCCATACAAGAATACCACTGCCGGATACGTGTTTACGGATGCCAGCCACAGTTGGAAGGAAATCACCGATACCGATCAGATCCGGGGACATGACCCCAATGCCGATAAACTGTTGAAGCTGGAGATCTTCCCGGGGCACCGTCGGGACCTGTCGAAGCTCGGCTATTTGGCCGCTTACGTACTGCAGGGGGGCGATGATCCGCTCGCTGTCGGACGTCAGTATGTCAGCGAGCGTCGCCGGCGGGAGATCAAAGATGCAAACCCGGAGCTTGATGTCAATTTTACCGAGCTGACCGATCCACCGGCCGATGCGGCGTCCGCCGGAAGTGGCCCCCCGACGCTGCGGTTGCACAGCCGGGTCAAGAACGCCTCAGGACAAGACCGGCTTCACGTTTTATCAGCCGTCCGAACCACGCAAGGAATGACCGTCGTGGTGCACGCCTGGTGTGATTGGGCCGACCGCGCTTACTTCGAAACGGCCTTCTTGCAGATCGTCCGCACCCTCCAGGCTACCCAATGACAGGCTTGGCTACCCATTTCAGGCTAGGCCACAAGCGGAAATATGAATATCAATTGCGAATCGGAATTCAATGGGGTTCGGAGGTTTGCGTTCCAGGACTCTGCGGGCGACGGGGAGCGGACGCGCCAACGGGTTAACATGGCATAAGTCGTAGTGGATTAAGAAGTTATGACGGGGGTGGGCCGACTGGCGGGATCAGGGGACTGACCGGAGCCTCCCCGGCGGGTGGCTGACTGCCGCGGCGTGCGGCCGGACGCTCCGGCGGCGGGAGGGACTGACCCCGTTGCCGTAACGCTTCACTCCGCTCGATCAGCTCCTCCGGACGGACTTGGACGGCCGGTTGCAGCTCAAAATAATAACGCCGCACGTCCCGGATCGGAAACGGCCAGACCACCTCCGCCAGAAAATCAAATGGCGGATAGGCGTACCACGGTGCCGTTACCCGTACGCGCTGCTGGAGCGGTTCGTATCCCGGATGGATGATGGAAATGTCGTAATACCCGTAATACTCAAATGGTAGGTGCGCCGGTGCGGCTCCGGCGGGACGATGATTGATATACACCTGAGCATTGGGAACGTTGGTCTCGATGACAAAGCGGCGCTCGACGCATCCGGCGGCAAACATCAAACTTGCCCCGATTACGATACCATTGAGCCGTGCCAGGATTTTCGCCATTGGCCTGTACTTCCCGCCGCTACCATCCCACGCCGTATATGCTGAAACTCCGACGGAATCAAGACCTCTTTCCACCGTTTGACCCATGAGGGCGGCTCCGGTCGCCCCGGCATGATCTACTTAGACGCCTGGCCTGATCCATCTAGACTAATGTACCAACATCACTCAGCCGGCATAATACAGAGGTGATAACCGCTCGCTACAACCGTTGGCCGATGACCGTCGGCAGTTGACCAAGGGTAAAGTATAGTCAAAATCGTGACAGGAGTGTCCGAAACGAACGTTCCGTCAGTCGCGGGGGACCGGTGTCCGACTCCCTTCATTAGCTAAAACGGTGTATGATACAATAAGTTAGCTGCATACGGCGAGGGACATCTGTGTCGACATACGAAGCGGTTCGTCACGTAAGCCTTACCGACGTCGGCGTCAAACGCAGCCACAACCAGGACGCCTGTGCGGCCCGACCGGCGGTGGATGCGGCCGATTTTGCAGCATGCGGGCATATCTTCATCGTCGCGGATGGCATGGGCGGACACGCCGTCGGTGAGAAAGCCAGTATCAAAGCGGTGCGTGACATCCCGCATCTGTTCCAGAAACACGTTCAGCAGGAGGGGGTGGTGGGTGCTCTGCGGCGGGCGTTTGCCGAGACCAATGCCGCCATCCACGACATCGGCCAGAAAAACCCCGAGTTCCGCGGCATGGGCACCACCAGCACCGCCCTGATCATCCGTCCCGAAGGAGCTTGGGTAGGGCACGTCGGCGATAGCCGGGCCTACCGTCTCCGCGACGGCGTCATAGAACAGCTCACCTTCGACCACTCCTACGTTTGGGAAATTGCCAAACGGACCGGCATGGATCCGGACCAACTGGGGGACTTTAAAAAGAATGTCATTATCCGCTCGCTGGGGCCGGATGCGGAAGTGGAAGTGGACATCGAGGGGCCGCATCCGGTGCAGGCAGGTGACGTGTACCTGTTGTGTAGCGACGGACTGACCGGCCAGGTCAAGCCAGAGGAGATCGGGGCCATCCTCAACGTTTTGCCGCTGGAGTCGGCGGTGCGGCTGCTAGTACACATGGCTAACCTGCGCGGCGGGCCGGACAACATTACCGTGGTGGTGGTGGAAGTCGGCAATCATGCCGCCGCGGCGAACGGCGGCCCGCCCCGCTCGGGCGGCCGGCTCCGCCGCTGGTGGCGAAGCATCTTCCGCTCCGTCCCTTGGCCCTACCTGACAATTTTGGGGGGTTCTCTGCTGGGTGCGGCGGCCCTCTACCTGCATATCAATGCGCTGGGGGGAGGCGGTCCGTTATTCGTCGTCGCCGCGGCCGTCATCATCACTGGCCTGATCGGCTTGATCTATAGCTTGGGCCAGGAAGAGAAGCTCCCGCCACCTGAGACCGAGCCGCGGCCGCTGAACATCTACCGCCGGCACGACTGCCGCATCACGCCGCAACTGCTTGCCCAAATCACGGAAACGGAACAGTCCCTCGCCGAGTCGTTGCGGGAACAGAACATTCCGGTCGACTGGGCCGCCTACCAGCGGCTATTGCCCGCCGACGCCGCGCCGCAAAACGATGAGCAGCTCCGTGCGGCGTTCCGCGCCCACTGCGACGCGTTGCTACTGCTGGCCGATGCATACCACAAAGCCTGCCACCGGCAGGAAACGTTCATGCCCAGCTGGTCGCCGCCGCAACGGTCCTAACCCCCTCCGACAACGCCCATACGGCTTGGCCGGTTGCCGTGCGAGCGGTTCGCCCGACCTTATGGCGACAATTCGGCGATTTTGACTTTTCGTCCCAATGCGTCATGTTAAAATGACATTGCCCCCCGTGTAGCCCCGCTCCATCGTTGCGTGGGTGTCGCCATGAGCACGAGTCGTTTCTTAATGCATCTGGTGCGTGAGTACTGTATCCGCAAGGGGTTGTGGATTTGGCTCTTCTGTGGCCTGCTGGTTGGGCCCGGCGGCGGGGCAGTCGGGGATGCCGCCGATCCCGCCGCACAGACAAAGGCCGCATCGACGGTCGCGGCGGGAGGCAGTCCCTCGCCGCATGGGAAGAGTATCGATTACATCCGGGACGTGCGGCCGATATTGTCTAACAACTGTTTTGCCTGCCATGGCCCGGACGAAAAGACCCGCAAAGGGGGACTGCGTTTGGACGTGCGGGAAGAGGCTCTAGCCGCGATTGTTCCGGGTAAGCCTGAACAAAGCGAGCTGTTGCGGCGGATCACCGCATCGGACCCGGCGGAGGCGATGCCGCCGGGTAAGACCGGCAAGAAACTGTCGCCGCGGGAGGTGGAAACCTTGCGGGCATGGGTGCAGGCGGGGGCACCGTATGCCCCGCATTGGGCGTACCGCAAGCCGCAGATGCCGGCCATTCCCAAGGTGCAACATCCGCACTTTTCAATCCGCAACCCGATCGATGCGTTCATCCTGGCCCGATTGCAGCGGGAGGGGCTGCAGCCGCAACCGGAGGCGGACCGGTACACGCTGGCCCGCCGAGTTGCCCTCGACCTGACCGGCTTGCCGCCAACCCTGGAGGAGGCGGACGCGTTCGTGCAGGATACGTCGCCGGACGCTTATGAGAAGTTCGTCGATCGGATGCTCGCTAAACCCGCATTCGGCGAGCACTGGGCCCGCTACTGGCTGGACCTGGCCCGCTACGCCGACAGCGCCGGCTACGCCGACGACCCGCCGCGAACCATCTGGAAATTTCGCGACTACGTGATCCGTGCGTTCAATGAAAATAAACCCTTCGACCGCTTTACCATCGAACAATTAGCCGGCGACCTGCTGCTCGAGGAAGAAGGGTACGTCCCGCGCGGCCAGCCACTCAACCTCGACGCGGCCTTCCGCCTCCCGCCGCCAGCGGTCGACATGCTCGTCGCCACCGCCTTCCACCGCAACACCATGACCAACAACGAAGGCGGCACCAGCGACGAAGAATTCCGCAACGTCGCCGTGGTCGACCGCGTTAATACCACCTTCACCCTTTGGATGGCGACATCATTTGCCTGTGCCCAATGCCACAACCACAAATACGACCCCATCTTGCAGCGGGAGTATTATCAGGTCTTCGCCTTTTTCAACAATACGGCGGACGCCGACCGGCCGGATGAAAGCCCAACATTACCATTTTGGACGGAGGAAAAGTGGCAGAAAAAGCAGCAGCTCCAGGCGGAGATCGCGCAACTGGAAGCCCAGCTCAAGGACAAAAAGCCGGACGAGCTGAAGGAGCAGCGGGACCGCCTGGCGGCATTGAAAAAACAGCTTGCCACCATCCGTCCTGAAACGACAGTGCCGGTGATGGTTGAGCTGCGTGGGTCGCAGCGGCGGACAACCCGCATCCAGCACCGCGGCAACTTCATGGACCTGGGGGACGTCGTGACTGAAGGGACGCCGGCGGTGTTTCATCCCTTCCCCAGCGACTGGCCCAAAAACCGCCTCGGCTTCGCCCGCTGGCTGATGAGTTCGGATAACCCGCTGACGGCCCGCGTTATCGCCAATCGCTTGTGGGAACAGATTTTCGGCGTAGGGATCGTACGCACCAGCGAAGAGTTCGGGATCCAGGGCGAATTGCCAGAGCATCCCGAACTGCTGGATTGGCTAGCGTTGGAGTTGCAGAAGGATTGGAATATCAAGCGTTTCTTGAAGGTGCTGGTGACTTCCTCCACATATCGTCAGTCTTCACGGGTGACGCCGGAGCTGTATGAGCGGGATCCGGACAACCGGCTGTTGGCCCGGGGGCCGCGAGTTCGCCTGACGGCGGAGATGATCCGGGACCAGGCCCTGTTCGCATCGGGCCTGCTCAGCGGCAAGATGTACGGCCCGTCGGTGCGGCCGCCGCAACCGAATTTGGGGATCAACGCCGCATTTGGGGGCCGCATCGACTGGGAGCCAAGCAGCGGCGAAGACCGTTACCGTCGTGGCGTGTACACCACCTGGCGACGGAGTAACCCCTACCCGTCGATGACTACCTTTGACGCTCCCAACCGTGAAGTATGCACGGTCCGCCGCGGCCAGACCAACACGCCGTTGCAGGCGTTAGTGACCCTGAACGATCCGGTATACGTCGAGGCCGCGCAAGCCCTGGCGCGGCGGACCGTCCAGCACGGCGGCGCCACCCCGCAGAGCCGGGTGGCCTATGCGTTCCGCTTGTGCCTAATCCGTCCGCCGACGGAGGCGGAATGCAACCGGCTGGTGGTTGTGTATGAGCAGGCCCGCGACCGGTTTGCCCGTCAGCCGGTGGCCGCGCAGCAGTTTGCGACCCAGCCACTGGGGCCGTTGCCCGCCGGGATGGACGCCGTCGAGGCGGCGGCCTGGACGACGGTGGCCAACGTCCTGCTCAACCTGGACGAGATGTTCCTCAAACGCTAACCGGGCACACGATAATGGTCTAAGAACCACACGGACAGCGAATCGTACTGACAGCGATACGAGACGGGACTTGCACCGATCGGTACGAGGAGGGCAGGGGGCATGCACCCTCGAGTGGAACACCTGCAACGACTCACGCGGCGGCATTTTCTGGGCGTCGGCTCGCTGGGGCTAGGGGCGTTGGCTCTGGCGGAGATCTCTGGCGGAGCGGTCGCGGCGACGGACCGGACCAACCCGCTGGCCCCCCGCCCGCCGCATTTCCCGCCGAAGGCCAAGCGGGTCATTTATCTGCACATGTCGGGGGCGCCGCCACATCTGGACCTGCTCGACTACAAGCCGGAACTGGTCAAGCACGACGGCAAGGACTGCCCGCAGGAGTATATCAAAGGCAAGCGGTTTGCCTTCACTTCCGGCGTGCCGAAGCTATTGGGGACGCGGCAGACCTTCCGCCGGGTCGGTCAGTCTGGGATTTGGATGTCCGACGCTATCGGGCCGCTGCATAAGGTGGCCGATGAGCTGACCGTTATCTTGTCGATGACCACAGACGAGTTTAACCACGCCCCAGCGGAGCTGTTGCTGTTCACCGGCTCGCCGCGGCAGGGGCGGCCCAGCTTCGGCTCCTGGGTCTGCTACGGCCTGGGGAGCGAGTCGCAGAATCTCCCCGGTTTTGTGGTGCTGATTTCCAGCGGCGTGCAGCCCAGCGGCGGCCAGGCCTGCTGGGGGAGCGGGTTTTTGCCCAGCGTCTATCAGGGCGTGCAATGCCGCAGCAGGGGAGAGCCGGTCCTGTTCCTGTCCAATCCGCCGGGTCTGGACCGCGAGACGCGGCGGCTGAGCCTGGACGCCCTGCGCGAGCTGAACGAGCTGCAGGGGCAGGAGATGGGGCACCCGGAAACGCAGACCCGCATTGCCCAATACGAGCTGGCCTTCCGCATGCAGATGGCGGCGACCGAGGCGATGGATATCTCCCGCGAACCGGCCAAAGTCCTGGAAGCCTACGGGGCCGTTCCAGGTGCGGCGAGTTTCGCCAACAACTGCCTGCTGGCCCGGCGACTGGCCGAACGCGGCGTACGCTTCATCCAGCTATTCGACTGGGGATGGGACTTCCACGGCACCAGCGCCGATCAAGACATCCGCGACGGACTGAAAACCAAAGGGACGGTCACGGCCAAGGCCGTCGCCGCACTGATTCAGGACCTCAAGCACCGCGGCATGCTCGACGAGACGCTGGTCATCTGGGGCGGCGAGTTCGGCCGCACCCCGTTCCGCGAAGGGCGGACCTCCGGCGGCAGCCTCCTGGGCCGCGACCATTACCCCGATTGCTTCTCATTGGTCCTGTGCGGCGGCGGCATCAAGGCCGGCTACGTCCACGGCGAAACCGATGAGCTGGGCTTCCGGGTCGTCCGCGACAAAGTCCACGTCCACGACTTGCAGGCGACGCTTTTGCACTGCCTGGGCTTCGACCACACCCGCCTCACCTACCGCTTCCAGGGCCGCGATTTCCGCCTGACGGACGTCCACGGCCACGTCGTCCGCGAAATTCTGGCCTAGACCCGCCGTGCTACCCCCAGCCGCATCCATACATTAGCCATAGCTGATTACGTGAATCCACAGTGGATACGTGAACGAAAGGTGGGGAATGTCCCGGATCACGGTGTAGACACTCGGCAGAAGGAGACGACCCGTGGCTCGTACGGTTATTGGCTGCCTGATGACAGTAGGGTTATGCCTAGGGGCTGTCCTAGCGGCGACGCCCCAGAACCCGCCAGAACAGAAAAATCCGGCTGACAAACGTAAAGGGGTAGTCACAGGTATTGTCACGGCCAAGGGGGAAACCTGGATCGAAATCCGTGGCGACGGCGAGGAGAAACCCCGCCGCTACGTGCCGCACTGGCGGGGTGGGGCCCCTGCCCAGGGGGGCGGCCTGGATAAGGAAATGTTGGCTCAAATCCGGGCCACGCCGCTCAACAGTCGGGTACGGATCGAGTGGGAATTTGAGGAACGTCCCCGCGTCGTCAAAATTGAAATCCTAAAAAAACCAGACAATCCGCGCAAGGATTAGGACGCATGGAAATGATTCCAAGGAAACGTCGTGTGACGAGGCATTCGCACCGATAAACGGAAAACGGTTAGAAAATGCACGGAATTACCCTTCTTTATCCCCTGATTCTAAGCGGCTGGTGGTCTGCAACCATTGAAACGGCGGTGTTGCAGAACCGCAAGCTAGAGCCGAATCGGTACGGCTGGCACAGCGATTACGCCGCGGCCCTGCAGGAGGCCCGCCGCAGCGGCAAGCCCCTATTTCTCGTTTTCCGCTGCGAGCCGTGAATCGATTGCAGCGAATTTGACGAACAGGTGGTTCGTCTGCATCCGGAGATCGCCGCGGTCGCCCAACGTTTCGTGCGGGTGCGGCTAACCCGCATCGACGGAGTCGACCTGCGGCGGTTCGAGTTCGATTACGACGTCACCTGGTACGCATTTTTCCTGAATGCCGATGAGACCATCTACGGCCGTTACGGCGGACGGGACGCCCGCGACTCCGAAGGCCGCCTGTCCTACAAGGGATTGCGGTATGCCCTGGAACGGGCATGGGAGGCCCACCAGCGGCCGCCGGTGCCGCAGCCGTTGCCGGGCCGGCCGCTGCGGGCCGGCGATTTCCAGGCCGCTCAACGACACAAAGGATGCATCCACTGCCACAATATCAACGAATTTCGTCGGGCCGATGAACAGGTCGCAGGGACCTGGGACCGCACCAGCATCTGGGTCTATCCGCTGCCGGAAAACATCGGTCTGATGCTGGACAACGACCAGGGGGACCTGGTCCGCCGCGTCCTGCCAGACTCGGCGGCCGCACGGGCGGGGCTCCGGCCCGGCGACCGGCTTGTCCGCCTCAACGGCTATTCGGTCGCCTCGTTCGCCGATGCGAGTTACGCCCTCCACAAGGCTCCCTGGCAGGGAACTATCCCGCTCCTCTGGCAGCGGGACGGCCGCACTTTGTCCGCACAGCTCAAGCTGCAGCCCGGTTGGCGGAAAACCAACCTGACCTGGCGGCCGTCGATGCTCGATCTGTTGCCCGCCGTACCATTTAATGGCGAAGATTTGACAGACAGTCACAAGCGCGAACTTGGCCTCTCGCCGCACCAGGCGGCGTTCCGCCAAACGGAGCCTGTCCATCCCGACTTGGTGCGGGCCGGCATCCGGGTAGGAGACATCGTCATCGGCGTGGACGGAACGCAATGTAACGGCGCGATGAGCGACCTGCTGGGGCATATCCGCCGCAACTACCTCGTCGGCGACACGATCACGGTCAATATTGTTCGGGACGGCCGCCGGGTTGATATCCGCCTGACGTTGAAATGACCCGATCGTCCAGCAAACGGCGGCGACCGCGACGCCGCGTCCGGTCAGGTTGCCTTGCATTTCCACGCCGGAATGTTTACAGAGGGCGGCAGGAGCCGATAAAAGTCGCGCCGACATCGGGAGGCCGTCGCGCGGATGGCGTTGCTGGAAGTTCAGGGGCTGGTCAAGTATTTTGGCCGGCGGGAAGTGGTCAAGGGCGTTTCCTTCACGGTGGAAGCCGGCGAAGTGGTGGGTTTGCTGGGACCCAACGGTGCCGGCAAGACTACCAGTTTCCGCATGGCCACTGGCCAGTTGCGGCCAGACGCCGGACGCGTCTTTTTCAACGGCGAAGACGTCACCCACCTGCCGATGTACCAGCGGGCCCGTCGGGGGATGGGGTATCTGTCCCAGGAGCCGAGCGTATTCCGTAAGTTGTCTGTAGAAAAGAACTTACTGGCGATACTCCAAGCTTTGCCTAAAAGCCGGACTCTAGGCCGGCCCCTGACCCGCTGCGAACGCCGCATCCGCACCGACGAAGCCCTCAAACGTTTTAAGCTGGAGCATGTCCGTCACAACGTTGCCGGCCGCTGTTCCGGCGGCGAAAAACGCCGCCTAGAAATTGCCCGTTGCCTGGTTTGCGAGCCGCTGCTGATTTTGCTGGATGAACCGTTCGCCGCGGTCGACCCGTTGACCACCGAAGACATCCGTCAGAATATCCGTGAGCTGGCCGCATCCGGCATCGGCATTTTGATCACCGATCATAACGTCCGGGAGGTCTTCCGCACGGCCGACCGGGTGTACCTGATCACCGAAGGTCAGGTGGTGACGCACGGCACGCCGCATCAGTTGGTCCACGATGAGATTGCCATCCGGGCATATTTGGGGCGGAGTTTCGAGGAGGACGGTTTCACGCGGCAGATGGCAGCACGGGTAGGCAGGCAGCTGGCGGCGTCTGCCGTTTCTGGGCCGGCGGCCGGGTTGGCCGCTACCCCGCCCGGCGAACCGAGGGGGGCAACCGGCACCGCACCGCCCGTATCGGAGGCGTCCCCCCTGGCTGTCCTGAGCTGGGAACGGCTACGATGGGCGGTCGAACAGTTGGTGGTGGACGCGGAGCTAGCCGCCGCTACCCGCACCATCGTCGTCCAAGGCCCATCGGCTCTGCCAATTCTGCTCGACGCCTTGGAGCGTAAGGAAGTTCTCTTGCGGCAACGCGCTTATGAGCTGATCCGCTTCATCGTCCGCAAACATGGCCCGTTCGAGTCCGGCGAACCGATCATCCTTCCGTTTGATCCGGCGGCGTCCGCGGATGTCCGCACGCGTCAAGTCCGGTACTTGCGACAACGACTGTTGAATCAGTAATGTCAAGTCGTGACTGTCGCCGAGGTGTAGCGTTCCACCCCGAACAGGTGATGAATTTTAATAATTTGTGAATTGACAGTTAACGCTTCGTAAGCGTAAAATACTCGTTGTTACAATCTCCCCATCAAAGCGCAATAGTACCCTTTACCCTTCCCGGAGTGAGGGGTCATTCCGGTAGCTGTCAAGGAGCTAATCGTGCAGATGCGGCATGTGTTTCTGGCTGTTGCCTTCGCCGCTATGGCGTGGATAGGCGTCGGCTGTGGCGGCAAAAAGGCCGAAAACTATAGGGTATTCGGAACGGTTACCTTTCAGGGCAAACCCTTACAGCAAGGGGTAATCACATTCACGCCCGCAGACGGTCGACAGGGGGTCAATGCTGTCTGGACCATAACCGACGGGAAATACGAATCGCCCCGTGGCAGCGGCCTGCCCCCGGGCAAGTACAAGGTCATGATCTCCGCCGCGGCCGGCGGCACCGCCCCCAAATCACCCGATGAACCTCCTGGAGTCAGCGAACTCCAAAAAGAGTTGATCCCCGAAAAATACAACGTCAAAAGCGATATTATCCGCGAAGTACAGCCCAACGATAACAATCAGTTTGATTTCGACTTGAAATAGCGGCGTCTTGATGGCGGCAGTGGGACTATGTGGCAAACCGTGTGCGTTCTCGATCGTCCTGTATTTTACGGAGGTTGGTCATGTTTGCGAAACGTCGAGGTTTTACCCTGATCGAATTGTTAGTGGTCATCGCGATCATCGCGATCCTGATCGGGCTGCTTCTGCCGGCAGTTCAGAAAGTACGTGAGGCCGCGGCGAGAATGAGCTGCTCCAACAACCTCAAGCAGCTAGGCCTTGCCATGCACAACTATCACGATGTGAACGGTGCCTTGCCGAACCTGATGGGTCCGTATGGTTGCTGTTGGGGTACCTGGACTATCCAAGTTTTGCCCTATATTGAGCAGAAGCAACTGTTTGATTTGTATGTGAATTGGGGCGGCAACGACTCGACGGGGCCTCGATATAGCGCGGCTCCCAATACTACCAATGTCACCAGTCAACGAATCAAGGTGTGGACCTGTCCGAGTGACCAGGAAAACCGGCCGTTTAGCAATCTGACCAATCACAACTACGCCGTGGTGCATAGCCAAGGCGGTTATCCCGGTTACGGCCGCCCCATCTCTGGCGTGCCCCAGCTCGGCGGCATGTTCGAATGGCGCAACGGCCAGCAGCTCGGTTGGAAGCTCGTCGATGTAAAGGATGGTTTGTCCAATACCGTTATGGTTGCCGAGGTGCGGCAGGGGCAGGGCCGTGATCTGCGTGGCTTCATCTGGTGGGGGGACGCGGCGGGGGTCAGTACTTTCATGCCGCCGAATACGACCTCGCCGGATGTGATCTATACCACCTACTATTGCAATAACCTTCCTCAATTGGGCTTGCCCTGTATTGGCACGCCGACCACCACCAACCCCACTGTCATGTATTCCCGCAGCCAGCATCCCGGCGGCGTGAATGTCGCCCTCGGCGATGGAAGCGTCCGGTTTGTCAGCAACAACATCAACCCGGCGGTTTGGACCGCCGCGGGAACGCGTTTCGGCGCTGAACCCCTTCAGTTAAACGAGTAACTACACTGGCTGCTCTCACCAAATGTGACGTCCTCTCGCAGCGGCGTAATCCGGTAATCGAGACCGCTGCAGTTCGCCGGGGACGCCGCCACCTGTCTTGACGGTCGTTGTTCCAATCCGACAATATTTGTCATGAAAATCTTTGACCACTGGCATCCGGTGGCCCGCAGCCGGGACCTGCGGCGGCGGCCGCTGGAGGTGCGTTTGGCCGGGCGGTCGCTGGTGTTGTTCCGGACCTCTTCGGGACAGGCAGCAGCCTTGGATAACGCCTGCCCGCACCGGCGGTTCAAGCTCAGTGCCGGCGACGTGGTCGGCGACCGCATCCGCTGCAAATACCACGGTTGGTGCTTCGATGCCGCCGGACGCGGCGAAAGCCCTGCCACCCCCAAGCTCACTCCCCAGACGACAAGCTTCGAGACCCGCGAGGCCCATGGCCTGGTCTGGATCAAGTCCCGCGACAGCGCCGCGGCGTTCCCCGTTATCGAAGCAGAGGGCTTTTATCCACTTGGAGCCTTTGTCCACGACGCCCCGGCCCCGCTCGAGCTGACCGTGGACAACTTCAACGAAATTGAGCACAGCGGCCTGGTGCACCGCCAGTTCGGTTACGACCTGGATCGCCTCCATGAGGTGCAGGTGGAATGCCGGGCGACTGACGACGCGGTGCACATCGTCAACCGCGGCCCGACCAAACGAATCTTCTGGTTCTATGCTTTTTGGATGGGCATCCGCCGCGGCGACCTCTTCCACGACCGCTGGACCACCTGGTTTTCCCCCGTCCATTCCGTCTTCGACCACTGGTGGACCGATCCCAGTGGCATGGTCGAACGCATGTTCCGCTGGCGGGTGTACGTCTTTTATGTCCCGTGGGACCATAACCACACGCGGGTGTTTTCGATCGGTTTTGCGAAGTCCCGCTACCCCGGCCCTAACGGCGGCATGCGGCTGATTGCCTGGCTGTTCCGTCGGGAGCTGGACCGCGAAATCTGCCACGACGTGGACGTGCTCCGCGATATGGCCTGCTACGATCCGCGGGTCGAAGGGCTCAAGCTCGGCCGCTTCGACAAGGTGTTGGGGCTGACCCGCGAGCGGATCCGGCGCATCTACCGTGGCGACAACGACACCCACGGCACCAACAGTTCCAACGGCACCCCCTTGCCGGTCGCCAACAGCCAGGATAATCCCAACTGCTTATCCTGAAACCACTTACAACCCGCATTTCGGCGGTGGCCCTTGGCACCCCATCCGGCTGCCCCATCAGGACGACCAGGTGGCACCGCTGTAATTCGCACAAGCCGATGAGAACGTTATGTCCCGTGCTGCCACGAGGCGGCGTAAGCTTGCTGTTCCGGCGTCATTTCGTCGATGGTGATGCCCATGGTCGCCAGTTTGGTGCGGGCGACGTACTCTTCGATCTCCCGCGGCACGTGGTGGACTTTGGGCGTGAGCTTGCCGCGGTTTTTGACGCAGTATTCGGTGGTCAGGGCTTGGGTGGCGAAGCTCATGTCCATAACGCTGGCCGGGTGCCCTTCCGCCGCGGCCAGGTTGACCAACCGGCCCGAGCCGATTACGAAGATGCGTTTGCCGTTTTTGAGCCGGTAGGCATCGACTTGCGGTCGCACCTGCGGCGTGAACTCGGCAGTCTCCTCCCGCAGGGCGACCAGGTCGATTTCGACATCAAAGTGCCCGCTGTTGCAGACCAACGCCCCGTCTTTCATGGCCAGGAAGTGCTCGCGGCGGATGATGTGCTTGTTGCCGGTGACGGTGATGAAAATGTCGCCGATCGCGGCGGCTTCCCGCATCGGCAGCACGGCAAAGCCGTCCATGGCGGCCTCCAGGGCCCGGATCGGGCTGACTTCGGTGACGATCACCTGGGCACCCAGGCCGCGGGCCCGCAGTGACACCCCTTTGCCGCACCAGCCGTAGCCGGCCACCACCACTTTACGCCCAGCCAAAAGAATGTTGGTCGCCCGGATGATCCCGTCGATGGTGCTCTGGCCGGTGCCGTAACGGTTGTCGAAAAAGTGTTTGGTTTCTGCATCGTTGACGGCGATGACCGGAAACTTCAGCACGCCGTCCCGTTCCATCGCCCGCAGGCGGATCACGCCGGTCGTGGTCTCTTCCATGCTACCTAAGATGTTGCTGAATAACGACTTGCGCTCCTCGGCGGTAAACCGGCTGGCCCACTCCCGCACCGGCTGCTGCGACTCGCTCAGCAGGTCGAGCCGGTCGATGGCGATGAAGATCATGGAAGAGACGAGGTCCGCGCCGTCGTCCATGGTGATCTGCGGGCGATGTTCGAGGGCCATGGCGACGTGCTTGTAGTAGGTCTGGGTGTCTTCCCCGTGGATGGCGGCGACCTTGATGCCGAAATCCCGGACCAAACTGGCGGCCACATCGTCCTGCGTGGACAGGGGGTTGGACGCGATCAGCATGACGTCGGCCCCCCCGGCTTGCAGGGTCCGCACCAGGTTGGCCGTCTCGGAGGTCACATGCAGGCATGCCGACATCTTCAGCCCGGCCAACGGCTTTTCCTGCTCGAACCGTTGCCGGATGCGGGCCAACACCGGCATGTCCTGGTCGGCCCACAAAATCCGCTTAAGCCCCTGATCGGCTAGATCCGGGCGGGCAATCTCGCTGGTGGCGGTGATCGCGCTTGAGCTGGTCACGTTCTCTATCCCTCGTAACAGAGTGTTACATGCCGTATCCGGCGACATTCAGTTACAGGATTGATATGGATGACGCCGGTTTTGCCTAGGGAGCCGGACTAGCGGGGGCCATACGCCGCTACCGGCGGGTGGGTCGCAAGTCGCATCGGCAAGAAGAGTTCGGAATACCGACGCTAAACTGTTGTATTATTTAGGTTTACGTAACAATTAGTTGGCCGGATCGTCGAACAGCCCGCGGACGCGACCGGCGGGGCCTTGGACAGCGTCCAGCGGCGGGGGGTGCGTCCCCTCCAGTCGCCGGATGTAATCGAAGTAGTTGTCCAGCTTGTACTTGCGGGCCGTGCTGTCGGAGGACATGTACCGGATGCTGCCGAACACCGGCCGCACGGGCGCCCATGGCCGGTCGAACAGACCGAAACACCACAGGATGCCCGTATACGAATTCGGATCACGGCCGTCGAGGGCGTATTTGTTGTTCAAATGTTCGAGCGTCAGGTAGGCCTCGGTCGGGTCGGCGGACCACTCCAGCACCTTTTTGCCCCACAACATCCGTAGATAATTGTGGATGCGGCCGGCCAGGACCAGCTCGCGTTGTGCGGCGTTCCACAGCGGGTCGTGCGTGGCCGCCGCTTCCCACTCTTCGAGGCGGTAGAGGTGGCTCCGCCGGTCGCGGACGTGCTCCCGCAGGGTGGACCAGGCCCACGCCGGCAGGGTGTCCGCCAGCGGATCCCCCGGCAGCGGCGAAAAATCGTAGCTGCGGTAATTGAAATGCGGCGGCGAGTCGGCCCGGTGCCAACTGACTGTCCCCTGCGGCCGCGATCCCAACGCCGGTTGCCGGAAGTAATGCCACACGTAACCGACGTCCCGCCACACCAATGCCTCGTCCAAAAACGCATTAACATTTGGATCGTCGCCGAAAAACCCTTCGCGGCGGCCCGCCGACCGCGGGTCGATCGCCTCGGGTGTCCACTCCGGACCCAGAACGGCTTCGACCACCTCCTGGATGCCGAGGTGGCCCCAGCGGAGGTAGGGGCTGAGGCCGCTGGCGGCCCCGTGGTCCGGGTCGTCCGGGTGGTTGCGTTCCGCGGCGTAGCGGGGCAGCTTGTGCCGCACGAACTGCTCGAGGCGTCGCCGGCCCGCTGCCGCACCGCCGGGGGTGGCGGTAATCGGGACGACCGTCTGATCGATCGGCAATTGACGGACGAATGTCAGAATGTCCTGCTGCGGGTCCCATCGCTCAAACGGTGGCTCGACGGCGGCCCGCACGGCGGTGCGTAGCTCGGGGTATTGCGGCACCCGCTCCTTCCACGCCGCGACAAAGTGCCGGTGCAGTCGCGGGCGAAGGTGGGCGGCGGCCGCCGGGGCCGGACCCAGCTGCCGCAGAGGGACGATCCCGTTGCCGTCGACCAGGACCACCGCCGTGTCGGCGGATCGGGCCAGGGCGGCGTTGTGGGCGGGGACAATGTAAGCCGGGTAATCGTCGGTGACGATCAGGCAGGCCTGCTGGGCCAGCCGCTGCAACAGGCCGCGGCCGGGCTGTTCCGGCGTCTCCACAAACGGCCAATAGTTGACTCCCAGCTCCCGGGCCGCGGCGGCGTTGTCCTGCATCCCCTGCAACGCAAAGGCGTGCAGCCGGGCGTTCGACCACGGATAGTACAGCTTCAGCCCTTCGTACACCACCAGCGGCTTGTGGAGCGTTTCAGCCCACTGGGCCGCCAACACAAAAGCGTGATTGCAGCGGAACCGCCGGCAGGTCTGCATCCAGTAGAGCACATATCGCCGCTCCGGCCGCACGGGGCGATCGTTCCCCCGCCGCACCCGCGGATGCTCAAAGTTGACCGGGGACATGACGCTGCGTACTCCCGCCCCCTGACGTTCCAAAAGACGCTTGATAGACCCCCATACTGTCGGGGGCCATCGCCGGGGCGGCGGCATCGCCGCTTCAGGTGCCCGCGGGGTCGGTGCGAATGACGCACTCTCCACGGTGCGGCCATCCGTCGGCCCCGCCATGCGGTTCGGCGTCCACCCCTGCCGCCGGGCATGGGGCCGCCGCATCGACGGTCCCCGCAACGCCTGGGGTATAACGAATTGTAGTCTGCTGCACCTCGGGTGACCCAAGGGTTGCTAGCAGAAGCTTGTCCCGCCCCTGAGACGTAAGTTGATGCCTGGGATCGCCCGCAACGGAGGGTCCCGCCGTTCTGGACGGGGAAACAGCGGCTGTGGGAGCTTACCTCAACCCGTCGGTTATCGAATTTCGAAGTGGTGATATGGCCCGCCGCATTATTCAAAAATCCGCCACACCCGGACCGTATGGTCAACACTCCCCGAGGCCAGGTATTGCCCGTCCGGACTCCACGCCACGCTCCAGACACTATCCGTGTGC